>JAAGKN010000290.1_pt1 | contig 53130 bp, 44 predicted proteins | sample 6206371 | NCBI WGS metagenome assembly JAAGKN01 (sample SAMN11533720, study PRJNA540317) | gut metagenome | isolation source: fecal pellets from male and female animal of same cohort | host: Peromyscus leucopus | place: USA:CA | collected 2017
TTGTTATTTAAAAGCATACGGTTTGTAACGGGTGCCACCGTGTCCGTTGCCGGAACTTGAGGTGCAATTTTTGCACCTCAAGTTATCGAGTTCCTCAAGGGAAAGCTCCATCATAAAATCTGCCGGAAACCGAGATATATTGGATTTCACGGCTCTTTTGAGGTATTTGGTCTCAACTCCATACAGGCGAGCTAAGTCGCTGTCGAGCATTACCTGTTGTCCTCTGATGACGTATATCAAATTTTCAATTGGCATTAAAGCCGAACCTACATTTGCATTTCCGTCTGAGGCCATTATTATATCATTGTCTGTTTTATCTTCCATCTGTCAGTGTTATTGTGATTGCAAAATTACGAAAAATAATCCTTGCACGCAACCACGCCCCCATCATCACCGACTGATCATTCACCGACAATCGACCTCAGCATTCCGGCATATGCTTCGGCCATATTGTCGGTCGAGAAGCGTGTTTCAAGCAAATGCCGGTTGGCTGCTGCATGGCGTCGCTTTTGAGCGGGTGTGGCTTTCAGAGCGCGATCAATCGCCTCTGCAAGTGATTGCGCGTATGTATCAACGTCAAACACATCGCCGATGTGAGCCACCATGGCATTCTCTCCATCGGTGAAGACGTCACGCACACCGTGACCATCCGAAGCCACTATCATGAGGCCGTTGTTCATCATTTCCAAAGCGGCATAGCTACATTGTTCACTATATGATGCCATCACGCCTATATCTGATGCTGCATACCATTTCCGGAGTTCGCTTTGCGACACTTGACCGATGCAGATAAGATTGGGCGCGATGGCTGCTGCGTCATCCCAGAAGTTGGAAAGACCTTTGATCGAGCCAGCCATAATGCAACGCAGATGAGGATGCTCAGCCCTGAGCAACTTTATGGCACGCAGTAGAGCGGTGATGCCTTTGTAGAATGTAGGTCTTCCAACGAAGATCATCACTTCATCATCTGCTTGTAGTCCCAATTTGTTGCGGATAAGGCGTTTTGACGGCTTCCTCTTAGTGGCGCCGGTGGGCGCGTAGCCATTCGGGATGAGAGTTATTTTATTATCTTCAACCCCATAAATATCAAGAAGGACTTTTCGGGTGGATTCGGACAGGCACACCACTTTGTCGGCATTGGAGTAGATGTCCAGATCCTGCGTCTTGCGTGTTCTGACATAATCGGCATCACTCTCATCCACACCATCCGGACATCTGCCATCTATAGTGATCGATCGAAGCAACCCGCTGTCGCCGAGCAATGTCGAACACCATCCCTGATCATGAATGGTGAACGTGATCCGCGAGAGCGGAAACATCTCTCGAAGTGATCTGATGAAATCCGAGCATGGCGAATGGTTGAGCATAAACACGTTGGCTTTGCTGTCGGTAATATACTGTCGGAGCACTGGCCATATAAGAGGTCCGTTGCCGCGCCAGTTACCTCCGGCAATGGTAGGCACTGCATATTCCGTTCCAAAATCATGCTTAACAACCGTCAGATCAGAGCTATCGGAGTTGAGTGATATCAGGGTCAGGTTCATATCGGGCATTACCCCCAATTTGTCAATAAGCTGATTGCGATATGTGCCTATGCCGTTTTGTTTGGAGCTGTTATGCTCATCTACCCACAACACATTAATCTTATGGTTATCCATCAGTTTAAGTATTTTAGCGTTATGTAGCCTGCCAGACCGTCGGCGAGCGACAGGTTTCTATCAGGTTCCGAAGCCATTGGTTTCACAAATTGTTTGAAGTCAAGCGGATCAGGGATCAAGGTGCCTGTCATAGCTGACCGTAGCCTATGGGCTGCATCCTTAGGAAACCGCTCCGGATTCGATTCTATTATTTCGAGCCAGTCGGTCAGATATTGCTCATCAAAAGGTAGAGGCAGTTCAGAAAGCATGTTGCCTTGAATGCGTGCCCATACATAGTGCCACAATCCTGTCAACCCATTTTCAAGCGAGAAGTCAGTGATTCGCTTGACGTTGGTTTGCATTATTTTCTGATCGGTGTCTGCGCAGATTTCGTCTGCGGGTCCCGGCATGATTTCGTTTTGCACCAGATACTCCACACCCCAACATATACCTGATAGCCCGGATGCGAATCCGATGTCATCCATATAGCCTACGTGATTAGCTACATTGTCATATAAGAAGTCTGCAGCAATCTCAAATTGTGCGATTTTATATTTTTTTGCATATTTCGTAATTACAAGAATTACTCCAATTTGACCAGTTAATAGTCCACAACAAGATCTTATATCATTGGAATGAATAATTAATTTGCAAATCATAACGTTTATATTATTATATATTAGTTATATTCTAAGTAATCTTCAATACTGTATGGATAAACTATTTTTTTGCCATTAATCAGTACTGTAGGAGTCCCTTTTAAATTATTATATGACGATCTCCATTTAAGATGTTTTTCGAACTCATTTTTTACAAATTCATCTTCTATGTTTAAATTTAAATCATCAAAAAAAGACTTACCGTATTTATATCCGTGAGAATACCACTGTGATAATAGGTCCCACGTTTGCTGTGCACCGAGTTGCTTATATGCGGCTATTATATATTTATTAATGATGCTCCAATCATCAGAGAAATAAGAAAATACGTAATTAATGCCTACGGTTCTACTTGGCATATACTTTATCATTTCATGCATGTCAGCACAATGACTACAAAAAGGGTTACTAAATACTGTTACTTTTGTTGCTGCATTTGGGTCGCCAAAATATAATGATGAACAAAGATCTAAGCTCGTTTCATATTGAGGTGCAGACTCTTTAAATAATGAAATGACCTCAGGTCGATATTTTAATTCATTGAAGGCGTAATGCCATCTTGTTTCTTTGCGTGATTGTTCAATATTTGATAGTAACAAACTTAATAATAGGGTAATAGCTGAATAACTTAGACCTATGGTTATAAATGAAACAAAATCAAACGTAATATATTGATAGTAACCTCCTATAAAAAACACACCTGCTTGTAGCCACATTAAAGATAGAGTGCATAAGCACAGCATGCACCAATGCTTTATTTATATTTTTGATACCATACACTCCAAAAGGAAAATGGAAGGACACATATTGATATTATTGATATAGTCAATATCGTTTTAGGAATAGCTAATAGCATTATTGTATTAACAAGGAAGTATGAGAATCCAATTTCGCTTAAAGATACTATTCCGAACACTTTTGAACCTTTAGACTTTGTAACATCTTCACATTTACTTTCTTTTATGAAGCCACAAATTTTATCTGAAACGGTATTGTGGATATCTAATTGTTTTTGGATTAACAAAAATGAAATAGCTAACCCAATAATATTAATAAAGATAATTGGGATTAGTATAAGAGAATAATCCACAAAATTATAGATTATTCCAATTAATAAAAGGCAAAATAATGATGTAAAGATAAGCAATTGTTTTGCAATATGCTTACGCTCTGCTACTATATTAGCATCATATCCAGGTTCTTTGCTTGTATAACCATCATGAATGATTAAAATATTATGATCAGCAACTTGGCAAAAATCATCCCACAAGATGTCAAATTGTTTTCCATTGAGAAAAGCACAATGTACTTTGTTTCCAGTGTATTTGAGGCATATAACAAATCGTCCACTAACAGAGGAAATAAATCTTGTGTTATTAGTCCTTAACGCGCTAAAATCATGCAACTTTATGGCGTTATTAGGGATTCCATATTTATTTAAAGCCACTGAGATGCCCCACAATGACGATAAATTAGGATGGAATTTAATTGAGTTAAGCACTTTGTTTGTATGCTTTACACCGAGGAGAGTCAGCAAGTTTAGGATTTTTTTCTCAGGTTTCATTGTGACATTTTTATTATGAATTTTCTTTTAAAACAATAAAAGATTATTAAAAGTTGGCTTTTTTGTAAAAAAAAAACGTATTTTTGCAGAAAATTACCAAAATCATTAAACATCATGAAACATTATTTTTCTCTTCTTCTCAGCTCTTCGGTAGTAGTGCTTGGCTCAGTGGCTTGTTCCGTTCCGAAACAATCAGAAGACGTGGCTTCGGCCGAAAATGCCATCAGAATGGGCAAAGCCTCGCTGACGGTTAACCTGGATGCGGCTACTTCTGCTGACAGCCTACGCCTCAGCTTGTTTTCCCGCCCGCTTCTTTTCAATGATGCCTCAAACGATCCTGAGTGGTGTCAGTTGGAGCGAAACGGCAACACATGGACTGGTGAGATTGCAATGGATATGACACGTAAGGATGGCAATGTCTTGGTTGTGAGTAAAATCGGTGGTATCACTCCTTTAGCACAGATCAATGTAGGTCTCGATCAGGACAATCCTCTGATACTCAGTTTTTCTCTCGATGCTGATGGGCGTATCTCTGATGCTGAAAGCAGTGGTGGCACAGGGTTTACGGATTGGCAAAATACTCTTTGGACTGTTAGAGATAATTTGACCAATGCCAGAATTGCGCCTGCTGATCCGGAGGTATATCGCGATTGTGAAAAATTCGCCCGGTTTTATGCCAAGCCGGAGATCCTCGAAGCCACTGATTCCGTTCTGCTTTCTCTGCCTGCCTCTCTGGCCGAGAGCATCCGCCAGGAGTTCGACCGGCGTAATGCGGCTGTTCTGATGAGCTATCGGCAATATGCCGTTGATTTCGGTGGCGACATCTTTGGCATTGACTCCACCGAGATCTCCAATCCTCCTGTCGACTACTATCGCTTCCTGAACACACTGGACTACTCCTCCTCGATGCTCAACGATCTCAGCTCGAGCACCCGACATCTGGTTGACCGCATTCTGAACATCCCGGCCTTAGGCATAGCTCCGATAGCCGACACTCCCATCGCCGAATGGCAGAGTCAGCTCAATGAGAAGCTCACCCAGGTGATCGATGACCCTACCCCGCTGCTTATCGACCTACTGACCATAGACTCATATCTGCAACAGATTGAATATGACCATGTGCCCCTGACCGACACCCAGATAGGCAACATCAAGGCTCACTATTCCGAGTCTGATATAGTGAAATTTTTGATAGATAGGTAAAATCAGACGTTTTTTATAAACTTTTTCTATGTTAGTATTGTTTTTTAATTAAGTTGTTTTACTAAAATATACTAACATGAAAAAGAAGAAATTTCCTAATGTAAAATTGCCAGAGGCTGAGCCTTTGTCGATTGAAGAAATGAAGACCATCCATGAGGTCGAAGGTAACTCAGGTGGTATTATCTCATCTGGAGGATGTGGTGAATTGGGTTATTGTGGCGATGGCCATAAGATTCATTGCTCAACATCATCGGAAGATGGAACATGTAAAAAACTATATGCAAGCATGGGTAATGGCAAAGAAACTTTAATTGGTGTAGTATGTGGGGCGACTCAGGTAAATTGTGCCGATGGAAGTGGAGTAGTAAATTACGATAATCCTAAAATCAAGGCTTGCTTAGGAAAAACAGAAAACTCTACATGTACCTACCTTGATCCTGAAGGCCAAATAAGAGGTGGATATTGTAAATATTTGGGATTCACTGGATCCGGAAGTCATGGAGATATTGCGGGTATAGATTACCTACATTGTTCTAATCTTTAAAATTAACTCCATCTTATTAGTTACTAATGGGATGGAGTTTTTTATAAATATGAAGAAATTAATTGTAACAAGTCTTAAAAAGTGGACTAAAGTAGCCAGAACCGAATCTTTAAATGATACTTTAGATTCGGGAAAAATAGGATTGATATTTTTAGATTATTATTTTGGGAATATTATTGACCACAAAAAACGGGTTGATATTATTAATGAACTATTATCAAAAAATGATCCCATATATAAAACCTTGTTTTTGGGGAAGGTATGCGTTGCTCTCTTATTGAATGAAATTTATCCGGATGACAAATATTCTAACTCTTTTACAACAGAAGTAACTCGTGAATATATCAACAATTATACAGAATGTCCAATTAAATACAATTTTAGGGAAAAATCATATTTAATTTGGATTATATTTAAAAAATTACTAAGGAACCATGGTAGCGAATTATATCGTTATTCTATACAGGAAAATATGATTACGTTGCTTATGGATTGCGATGTAATTCTAAATCGACATATTCCATATCTACACAATCCGGCAGATCTGGAGTATGGAATGCTGCATTCGATTTACTGCTTTGCCAAAGAGGCGGAGCAACGTCGGATATATACTTTCAAAGCCCATGAAATCCAGCAAATAATTAAGAATTGGCCATATAGAATCCGGGAGAATAACCCCGCAGGCAAGTATATACTTGATTTTGTGGTCGGGCGTGAGATAGATGAATCAGAAATAATGAGATTGACTGACGATAAGAAACTGAATATGTTGGCTGAGGTTGGCCTCTACGCATTCCTATATGAAATGCCGGCCCTGTTTAAGCGGATATTTGATTTTCTTACAGTTGATGACATGCGTTTCTATCAGTTGATTGAGCGTGAACTTTCAAGATCGGATGTCAGTGCCCGAATGGTTATCGGCATTGGTCTTGGTGTGATAACATGTGAAAAAAATGCGAAAGATTGACACTCCGGAATTGACCATCTGCTTTCCTGTAAGGATTGATTCAGATCATAGAATGCGAAATCTATTATCTGCACTTAGTTACTATCAGCGCGTTACCAATGCCCGCATTATAGTGATAGAGGCAGATGCTGAACCTCATGTTGCCGACATTATGGCGAAAAGGTATCCATCAGTATTGTATCGCTTTGTTTATGACACTAATGAGATCTTTCACCGGACGCACTATATAAATGAAATGTTTCGCATGACCAGATCGAAGATTGCAGCAGTGGCGGATTGCGATATTCTTGTGCCGGGAGTTCAGATTCTTGCTGCTTACAAAGCTTTGATGTCCAGTGACACTGATGTTATGGCTATTCCTTATGATGGCGTAGTTTGGAGTGTGAATCAATATTATTCAGATCTTTTTCACCACAAAGGAGATATCAGATTGTTGTCGGAAGTGACTGCTCCAAGGTCAGCTTTGTTCAGTTTTGGGTCTGTTGGCGGATTTTTTATCGTTGATGTCGAAAGATATAGATTGTTTGGCTGGGAAAACGAGCATTTTATTGGTTGGGGTCCTGAAGATGCGGAAAGACATCACAGACTGACTATACTCGGACATCCTCCGGTGATAATTCCGGGAGAAATCTACCATTTGTATCACTCGCGGGGAATAAATAGTGGATATGCTGTAGAGGAGGTTACGTTGGCTACTAAAAGTGAGTATTGTAAGGTATGCAGTATGTGGCCGCATGAATTACGTGCTTATGTCGACAGTTGGCAATGGACAAAATAGCGATTGATGCCGTCAGCAGGTTTTAGTTTGTCGCTATAATGCGTCAATTTTTTGTATATTTGGACAAAACACTTTATATTTGCAAACTAAATCAACTGCAATGCTTACATTCGTTATTTATGGGACTTCACAATTCATTTCTGCGGTTTGTATTTATTCTGGTATTATTGATCCCGTTGTCGCTGTCAGCACGAAATGACTCGAAAATTGAGATCAAAATTCAGCCGGTAGACTCCATCACGCGGTTTAGGGTGGCGCAGCCATTACCTGAGGCATTGGCGTTTCAGCAGGGTGACTCGGTGGATGTGGCGGAATATTCTTTTGCTGAGGAATGGGTGAATGGTACTGAATTTGATCCTTTTTACATAGTGGTGAAGGTGCCCCGCGTGGCAACGGAATATCGCATACTGATAGATGCAGAGGGCTATTGCACCCGCACAGTTCATGTGAAGATCGGGCCTAAAGATCACAAAACCATCAATCTTGGCGAAATTGGATTGCAGCGTCTGCCGGTGAAGCTCAATGAGGTCGCTGTGACAGCATCAAAAATCAAGATGTATTATCGCGGTGACACTCTCGTGTATAATGCTGATGCGTTTTTGCTACCCGACGGTTCGATGCTCGACGATCTGCTGCGTAAACTCGATGGCGTCACCATCGACCGCTCAGGTCAGATCTATTGCAACGGACGCCGGGTGGAGACTCTGCTGCTTGAGGGACGCAATCTGTTTGACGGCAATCCTCGCACCCTACTGGATAATTTGGGAGCCTATACGGTGAACAAGATTAAAGTGTTTGAACACACCGACGAGCATGAGTCGCTGGTCGGCTACAGCTCCAAGAAAGAGAAGCCACTTGCAATGGACGTGGTGCTCAAGAAGCAATATTCGATAGGCAAATGGGTTAATGTAGATGCCGGCTACGGCACCCACAACCGTTATCTGGCACGCGGTTTTGGACTTGGCTTTAGCCGCACCCTTGCCCTGTCGGCATTTGTCAACATCAACAATCTGTCGACCGAGAGCAATCCCGGTCGCGATGATTTCTGGGATCCGGAGAAGGCCCGCATGAGGGACAGCTCATTTCTAAACGGAGGTCTGTCATATCAGTATGACAGCAATAACCGCAAGATCAAGATCCATGGCGGAGTCACTGCCGGCTCCGATGAGGATATATATGAAAGAGGTCTGGAGCAGGTGACTTATCTTCCTGACGGTGACAGATTCCGGACCAACTATTCATGGGGCGATGACAGGAAATTTTATTTGACGACCAATCATACCATGTATATGCGGTTAGCTGATGCCACATTGGAAGTAACTCCGGCATTCAGATATTATACAGGCACACGTCAAAGCCGTAACGTCAATGCCACCTTCAGCGAGGATCTCGGCCATCTGGATTCCGAACAGATCGAGAATCTCTATCAGCCGGGATCAGAGGAGATGGTTCGTGATCTGATCAACCGGATGATACAGCGAAAAGAGTCGCAAAATGACCGTCTGTACGGGTCATTGAGAGCGCAATCAACCGTACGGTTGCCTAACCGGGACCACTTCATGCATAATCTGTCGTTTGAGGTCAATGGTGATTACAATTATATGAAAGGAGAGGATTTTGACCGGTATACACTGAACTATGGCGCCGATGCAACACCTGCGTCAGATGTCTATGCCTACCGTCGTAACGATCCGCAGTCAATGATGGCGTTGTCGGCCAAAGGGAAGTATGAGATGAATATCAACAGCCGCCACACCCTGTCGGCGGGATATTCATTCAGCTATAACCGCGATAGCGACACCTTTGACCGATATCTCCTGAATCATCTGGATCAGACATCGCCGGAGGGCTTGAAATTCGGCAGTCTGCCGGCCGGAGCAGATCTTTCCGGGGTTTTGGACGCCGATAACAGCCGCCACACCTTTCAGCAGACCGATGAACATAAACTGGAACTGACCGGATCGTTTGAATGGGGCGAAGAAGATATAGACTCGGATGGAGCTTATGGCGAGCTGAGGCTGTTTGTGAACCCACAGCTGCGCATCGTAGACCGCAGACTTGACTTCAGCCGTCCGACGGGCTATGACACGACGGCGGTCAGCGCTCCTCTCCTGCCCCAATTCTCCTGTTCGCTGAATTATAGCGCCAAAAAGGAGAACAAAGGATATTATTATGATGCAAGCTTAGAGTGGCGGTCGACTCCGGAACTGTTTGATATGACATCACTGATCAACACGCTTGACAACACGAATCCACTTCTCGTGTTTCAGGGCAATCCGGATCTTCGCTACGGTTATAATCACCACGCATCTGTGGCCTTTGGGTTCTCGAAACGCAAGGGAGGGTACCATCGGCATCGCATCAAGTTGGATTATGAGTTTTATGACAATAAGTTGCAGCGCACATCGATCTACGATCCCTCGACCGGCGTCACGTTCATCGGCATGGGCAATGTGGACGGGTCGCGATCTCTCTGGGCGACATATTCCGGCAGCGGAACGATAGTCAGATGGCGCAACCGCCGCGAATTGACTTATAATGTGGACATAGACGCCGGTCATGGCCGCGAGGCCTCCCTTGTGGCGTTTGGCGATGCCTCCGATGTCAATCTTCACCAAGGCAGGAGGAGCATTGTATCATCCAACAATATCGAGCCGAAGGCATCGCTCTCGTTTCGCTTCGGCAGACTTGATCAGGTTCTGACGTTTACCTGGTCAGGACGTTACAGCCACTATTGGAGCAATGATCCGGATTTCGCTTCAAGTAGCTATGCCTGGGAGTATTACTCGCTTAACGGGATGTTTACTCTGCCATATAATTTCAAAATATCCAGTCAGATAACATTAAAAACCCGCAGCGGCTTCGACAATGCGGCTCTTGATACGGACAATCTGATCTGGAACCTTTCGGGATCATGGCATTGGAAAAAGGCACACCTGACATTTCTGGTGGATTGCTATGACCTGCTGAATCAAAATAGCAATGTGTCAAGTTCTGTGGACGCTCTGGGCCGCAGCGAATCGTGGATGAACACGCTGCCCAGCTATGTGCTGTTCAGAGTGCGCTACCACATCGACCTCTCCCCTGGCAGATAAAAAAAGCGTGTCTGGAAGATTTCGCAGACACGCTGATTTTTTTAACAAACACCTTATAATTAATTATCCGGTGCAAAGGTAGTGCCAAAACCGTTAGGTGGCAATACTCAAATGTGAGTATTTTAGCAGATTAGAGGCGGGCGTTGCGCATGTCGCCGGTTTCGTTGAAAGCAACATGGAAAGCGAATGCCTTTTCGAGCACGTGAGGAGTCTGGCCACCTCGGCCGATGCGCAGATATTCGCGGAGCAACGGGCGATAGTCGGGGTGAGCGCAGTTGTTGATGATCAGCTCGGCGCGCTGCACGGGGTCTTTGCCGCGGAGATCGGCCACACCCTGGTCGGTGATGAGCACATCGACGGAGTGTTCGCTGTGGTCCATGTGGGCCACCATCGGCACGATGTTGGAGATGGCGCCGCCCTTGGTGACTGACGGGCAGGAGAAGATCGAGATGTAGGCGTTGCGGGTGAAGTCGCCCGAGCCGCCGATGCCGTTCATCATCTTTGTGCCGAGCACGTGGGTAGAGTTGATGTTGCCGAAGATGTCGGCCTCGAGGGCGGTGTTCATGGCGATGACGCCGAGTCGGCGTATCACCTCGGGGTTGTTGCTCAGCTCGGAGGGGCGGATGGCGATGCGGCGACAGAATTCGTGGTCGTGGGCAAAGAAGCGGGCCTGAGTGTCGTCGCTCATGGTCAGCGAGCAGGTGCTTGCAAAGACGCAGCGGTCGCGTTCCATGAGGTCGAGCACGGCATCCTGCACCACTTCGGTGTACATGGCAAACGGTGGGATCTCGGTGGCGTCGGCCAGACCATAGAGCACGGCGTTAGCCACGTTGCCCACGCCGCTCTGGATCGGGAGGAACTCTTTCGGCAGACGTCCGGCACGAAGCTCACCGATCAGAAATTCGCAGACGTTGTGGCCGATGCGCTTTGTGGTGTCATCGAGGGCCGTGAAAGGCTTGACGCCATCGGTCTGATGAGTGTTGACCACACCGATCACCTTCTTCGGATCGACGTAGAGATATGGGGAGCCGATGCGGTCCTTAGGCGAGTAGATGGGGATTTCGCGGCGATATGGGGGATCGGCGGGCAGATAGAGGTCGTGAAGGCCTTCGATCTTCGGATTGATAGCCGAATTGTGTTCGATGATAATCTTCTTGGCCATGCGCGCCACGGTGGTGACGATGCCGGCACCGGTGCCGAGCACGAGGCGTCCGTCGGGCTGCACATCGGCGGCTTCGATCACGGCCACATCGATGTCGCCCAGGAATCCGTAGCGGAGTTTCTGAGCCATTTCCGACAGATGCTGGTCGAAGTAATGGGTGTCGTGCGCATTGATTCGTTTGCGCATGTCGGGAGTGTTCTGGTAGGGTGCGCGGCGCTCCACTGCGTTGGCATTCGAGAGCGCTCCATCTACGTGCATGTTGGTAGATGCGCCGGTAAACAGGCTGATCTTATATTCCCGGCCGGCTTCGTGCTCCTTGATGGCATTGGCGGCCACGGCGTCGAAGGTGTCCTTAGGCACACCCGGTGCGGTGAAGCCCGACAGACCCACGGTGTCGCCGTGCTTGATGTGTGAGGCAGCCTCTTCGGCTGTGATTATTGGAAATGACATTTCGGTTGATTTAAAGGTAGGTTAATGCGCTACAAAAGTAATAAAAAATAGTGAGATTCCATAGTTTAGGTATTAAAAACCGACAATGAGCGCGGATTGAGGAATTTTTCGTAATTTTGTAGTCTGAATAAAAACTGACAATGAAAAAGAGAATAACGATGGTCTTTATGTCCGTTGCCATGGTTTTGGCAATGGCTATACCCGCAATGGCCCGCGAGAAGTCGGTGGGGGTGTTCGGCGGCATCTCTACCCGCACCAACGCACCTGTGGCCGGCATTTCGTTCGGATTGGAGCTGATACCGCATCTGCGCATCACTCCTTCCGTGCAATATCAGTTTCCGCGCCATGACATTGATGCGTTTATGCTTAATGTCGACATCCAGTCGCCATGGCAGATTGTCGGCTCCGCAGTCAAGGTGTATCCCCTTGTGGGAGTGGCTGTGTCGCGCTGGAATGAGAATTATGGCGAAGACTCGGACAAGCGCCACTTCGACCGGCTCGGATTCAATGTGGGTGGCGGAATAGAGTGGAAACCCTCGAAGCTGCTGGGCCTCAAGTTGTTTGCTGAAGGAAAATATGGCTATGCGCAGCGTTTCGACACCGGAGTGGTGACGATCGGCCTTGGCTACGTCTTTTAGGATTATGGAAGAGAAGAAACCTGTTGTGATTCTTGGCATAGAGTCGTCGTGCGACGATACCTCCGCCGCTGTGATCCGCGACGGAATCCTGCGCAGCAACGTCATAGCCTCGCAGAGCGTACATGAGGAATATGGCGGCGTGGTGCCCGAACTGGCCTCGCGCGCCCATCAGCAGAACATAGTGCCGGTGGTCGACACGGCTCTCCGCCGTGCAGGGGTAGACAAAGCCGACCTCTCGGCCATAGCGTTCACCCGCGGTCCGGGTCTGCTCGGGTCGCTGCTCGTGGGCACCTCGTTTGCCAAAGGCATGTCCACGGGACTGGGAGTGCCTCTGATTGATGTGAATCATCTGCATGGGCATGTGCTTTGCCATTTTGTGCGCGAGGCTGAATCGGATCCGGTCCCGGAGTTTCCGTTTTTAACCTTGCTGATCTCCGGCGGCAATTCACAGCTGATATGGGTGAAGTCGCCATCGGAAATGGAGATTCTGGGGCGCACCATCGACGATGCCGCCGGCGAGGCGTTTGATAAGTGCGCCAAAGTCATGGGTTTGCCCTATCCCGGAGGCCCCCACATTGACCGCCTTGCTGCTGAGGGCAATCCGAAGGCCTTCAAATTTTCCAAACCTCACATTCCCGGGCTTGACTACAGTTTCAGTGGCCTGAAGACGAGCTTTCTCTACACCGTGCGCGACGGACTTCGCGCGGATCCCGACTTCATAGAGCATAACCGTGCCGATCTGGCAGCATCGCTGCAGCGCACCATCATCGAGATCCTTCTCGGAAAGCTCGGCAAGGCAGTGGAAGCCACGGGAGCCACACAGGTGGCCATCGGCGGCGGAGTGAGTGCCAACAGCGGAGTGCGTGAGGCTGTGGCAGCCTTCTGCGCCGAGCGCGGCATCCGCGCCTTTATTCCGGCGAGGAAGTTTACCACCGACAATGCCGCGATGATCGCCACGGCGGGCCATTTCAAATTCCTGGCCCAGGATTTCTGCCCGATAGAGGCAGTGCCGTTTGCCAGAGTGACAGTATAGTCCGCATACACATATACCATCCAGATATCATGAAAAAAAGTATAATATTCTGCCTTGCCGGTGCCGCATGCGTTCAGATCAGTGTGGCGCGCGATTTTCCGGCGGCATCCACCGTGTGGTTTGATACTCCGGTGTCGTCATCGACACAGCCATTGTGGGTCAATCCCCAGAGCAAGGCCACGTATGAATGGGAGAGGCTGTCGCTGCCTATCGGCAACGGACACTTCGGTGCCTCGGTGCTTGGATCTGTGGCCACAGACAGACTTATCCTGAATGAAAAGACGCTCTGGCACGGCGGTCCGGCAGTAAACCCCGAGGCCTATTGGAACCAGAACCGCGAGGTGTCCGATCAGGTGATGCCGCGCATCCGTGCCCTGCTGCTCGAAGGCCGCAACGATGAGGCTTATGCCCTTCTGGCCGAAAACTTCCGCGGTACGGTGGGCTATGAAGACGGATCGATATTCGGTTGTTTCACAGTGCTGGGCGAAGCCCGTGTGCACACCGGCATCGACGAAGCTTCGGTGAGCAACTACACCCGTTCGCTCGACATTGACAATGCAGTCGCCAAGGTGGAGTTCGACGCCGATGGCGCGCACTTCACTCGCACATATTTCGCATCAGCACCCGACAGCGTGCAGGTGTGGCGCTACACCGCCTCCAAGGGCACTCCCCAAAGCCTGACATTCACGCTCGACACGCCCCAACCGATCGATGAGTGCACCGCACTGCCCGGTGGCGCCCTTCTCTATGAGGGACATCTGGAGGACAACGGCATGCGTTGGGCTATGATGGTCAGGCCGGTGGTGATAAATGGCGTAGGTGACGTGATAAGCGATGCGGAACCTGGACGTGGATCCATCACAGTGAGCGGAGCGCCCGATGTGGCCTTTGTGATCAGTGCGGCCACCGACTATCGCCTGAACCTTGAACCGGACCCTGCCGACCGTTTGGCCTATGTCGGAGAGAATCCCGGGCAGAAAGTGGTGCAGCGTGCCGACAACGCAGCCCGGCGTGGCATGCTCGACCTGTATAGCCGCCATGTTGACGACTATAAACAGCTCTACCGAAAAGTGAAACTGAGCCTCGGCGATGACGGCAATCTTCTGTCGGGACTTACAACCCCGCAGCGCTTGGAGGCCTATCGTCAAGGAGCTGCCGACAGGAAGCTTGAGGAGCTATATTTCAACTACGGGCGCTATCTGCTCATAGCCTCCTCGCGTCCGGGATCCATGCCCGCCAATCTGCAGGGACTCTGGGCTAACGGCATCGACGGTCCGTGGCACGTGGACTACCATAACAACATCAATGTGCAGATGAACTACTGGCCAGCCACCACCACAAACCTCATCGAGTGTTTTGAGCCGTATGTCGACTATATCCGATCGCTCGTGGTGCCGGGACGCGAAACTGCCGGTAAGATGTTTGGAGCCAGAGGATGGACCGCATCGATCTCCGCAAATATCTTCGGCTTCACTGCGCCGATCAATTCCACCGACATGACCTGGAACTATAATCCGACCGCCGGGGCATGGCTCGCTTCCCAACTCTGGGACTACTATCAGTTTACGCTCGACCGCCAGTGGCTTGAGAGCGTTGGCTACCCGATCATCGCGGAGAGCGCCGATTTCTGTGCCGACCTGCTGTTTGAGCTGCCTGACGGCACGCTCACATCAGCCCCATCCTACTCTCCCGAGCATGGCCCGATAAGTCTTGGAGCCACTTATGCCAACGCTGCTACCCGTCAGATTCTGACAGATGCCATTGCCGCAGCTTCGGAATTGGAAGCTGATTCGGCCCGCAAAGCCGACTGGGAGGCACGCCTGGCCCGCATCACTCCATATAAGATAGGACGTCACGGTCAGTTGCAGGAGTGGTTTGACGACATCGACGATCCCACCGATCAGCATCGACACACCAACCACCTCTATGGCCTGCATCCCGGAACGACCATCACCATGGACTCCCCGGAACTTATTGAAGCCTGCAAGCAGACACTGCGCCACCGTGGCGATGCCGCCACCGGATGGTCCATGGGCTGGAAGCTAAATCATTGGGCTCGCCTGCATGATGGCGATCATGCCTACGTGCTCTACGGTAATCTTCTTAAAAACGGCACTGCCGACAATCTCTGGGATCTGCATCCGCCGTTCCAGATCGATGGTAATTTCGGCGGATCGGCAGGTGTGGCCGAGATGTTGCTCCAGAGCCATGCCGGCACGATAGAGCTGTTGCCGGCGCTTCCCGCCGCATGGGCCGACGGACATGTGAGCGGACTTCTGGCCCGTGGCGGATTTGAAGTAGACATTGATTGGGCTGATGGCCGGTTGCGTAGTGCCACCCTGCGTTCACCACGTGGCGGCTCGTGCACAGTCAGCTATGCCGGACAGAGCGCTGATGTTGCCCTCGCCCCCGGCGAATCACGCGTAGTGACTTTCTGAAGATCATAATATAACAGCAACAACCGCCGGATGGACCTGATTAGCCATCCGGCGGTTGTTGGTTATAAAGCGTTTATTCGCCGATGTTGGTTACGGTGATAAGTTCAAGTTTAGTGGCTGATGAACGCGTGATGGTGAATTGCAGGGTGCCGAGTGTCACTGAGTCACCCTGAGCTGGAATTGATCCTGTGGCAAACAGTATGTAGCCGGCAAGCGTCTGATAGTCGTCGCTTTCGGGGATGTCGAGATGGAACTGTTCGCGCAGCTGCTCCACTTCCACACGTCCTGAAAACTCGAAGGAGCCGTCGGGCAAACGGCGAGCCACCACATTGGAGCGGTCGTGCTCGTCCTGTATGTCGCCGAAGATTTCCTCCACGAGGTCCTCGAGGGTCACAAGGCCGGCCGTGCCGCCGAACTCGTCCACTACCACCGCCATCGAGCGCTTCTCAGAGAGCAGACGGCGCATCATTTTATTGGCCAGAAGGCTTTCGGGAGCGAACAGCACAGGCTTGAGATTTTCTTTCCAATCCACATCGGGATGCAACAGCTCGCTCACGTGGATATATCCGAGCACTGAGTCAATGTCGTCCTTATAGACCAGGATCTTGGAGCGGCCGCTTGAAGTGAACAGATCTGAGAGCATCGAGCGGTCGGTGGTGTCAATGTTTACGGCTACAATCTCATTTCGCGGAATCATGCAGTCGCGCAGATGGATCGACGAGAAGTCGATGGCATTGTGGAATATCTTGACTTCGTTTTCGATCTCCGCGCCATGTTCGGCTGCCTGGGTCTGCTGGTCGATTGTGCGTTCGATGTAGGCATTGAGGTCAACGACACTCAGGGAGCTTTCCTCGTTGTCGTTGTGGCGCACTCCGACCACCTTCATCAGCATTCTCGAGAGCCATGTGGTGAACGAGGATATCGGATAGAGCACCATGTAGAACAGATACATCGGCAACGCGGAAATGCGCAGCGAAGTGTTGGGGTTGATGCGGAATATCGTCTTCGGGAAAAACTCACCGGTGATGATGATGATCAGTGTGGTGATAAGAGTCTGGAGCAGAAGCACCACAGCCTCGTTGGGGCAGAAGCTCTGGAGCCATGGATCGAGCAGTGCAGCTCCTGCCATGCCGTAGAGCACAAGCACTATGTTGTTGCCAACCAGCAGAGTGGAAATGAAAAAATCAGGACGAGAGAAGTAGCGGTCGATGATCCTGGAGGTAAGTCCACCCTTATGGGTGTCAAGCTCCGCGCGGACTCTGTCGGCCGATACAAATGCTATCTCCACACCGGAGAACATGGCCGACAGCAGAAGTGATGCAAGTGCGATGATGAGCCAGTACATGGTCATTTGTGGTAGTCTTGTTCTTGGATTGGGAATATGCCTGTGGGGCGACGCAGCGTGTAGTCGGTCATCTGCTCGTTGGAAGTGAACCCATAGCCTTCGAGAATGCGGTCGGAGCGTTCGATGTGGACAAACTTGTCGGAATAGACCGAGTGGGTCTGCTGGTTCCAGAACACCTGTTCGGTGCGGAACTTGTCGCCATCAAGGTTGCGCATTCTCACGTTGCCGTCCAGGCGCCAGAGTTTGAGGCGGGTAAAATAAGTGGCCGAGTCGCAATCCACCATTGCCGTGACGTTCATGTCATTGTCAAAGCGTTCAAGGTGAAGGCTTTCGGGGAATGTCCAGCAAGGCTCATCGGCTTTGTCAAACATGAGCCATATCGGCGCTACGATGTGGTAACGGGTGATTCCGGAGTCGCTGACCAGCGAGTTGACGCTGTCGGTGATCATGGTGGGCACCGTGTTTCCATCCATCGGTTCGGGTTCGACCTCGGTTTCGCCCGATCCGCATGAACTGGCCGATGCAAGCATTGCAAACAATGCCGCCGATGCCAGTGGAAGCAGGGTGAGCCGGGCCATTATCGGATCTTGCTGGGCACGAACCAGTTTTCGCTGAGATTAACTCCCAGAGTGAACATAAAGTAGTTTTCGGTGATGGTTGTGGCCGGCGAGGTGAACCTGTGTTTCCATTCGAACCCGATGTTGACACGGGTGCGCAGCGGGGTCGGTAGCCCGAGTCCGCAAGTGAGACCGAACTGTTTCACCTGGTCTGATCCGATCATCTGGTAGTCGCGCTCATAATATGCGCCGATACGATAGGCCACACGGCGCAGATAGGCGCCACGCTGGCGTTGCTGATATTGGGCGCCGATGGCAGCACGGTAGCGGTCGTTGAATGATTCCGGCGATGAGAAGTCGTCAACTCCGGCAAATTTAGCTTCTGACCAAGGTTGATAGGTGAAATCGGCCTCCACAAAGAGTTTTCCGTCAAATTCATAGGCCAGACCGCCTCCGAAAGTGTGGGGCAGGGTGTAGCCTCCCTTCAGTTTGCGGTAGCCGATTGTGTCGGGGCTTGACGATTCGTGGGCAATGTCGTATTTGACGCCGTAGGTGTTGCCGTGCAGATCGTGGCCAAGTGTGTATGCCAGACCTATTGTGAGGGCGTGTTTGCGGTTGAATTCCAGAGTGTATTGCAGGCCGAACTGGATGTTATAGTCGCGTACCTTCAGCACTCTTTCATAGAGCGATTGGGCTCCGGTGTTGGCGTCGACAGAGTATATGTCGTTAAGTTCATTGCCAAACAGATAGCCAACGTTGAAGCCGAGCGACAATCCTTTGGCCGGACGTCCCGAGAAGCCGATGTAGGCTTCTGTTATGCCTCCCGATCCCTGGTAGGCCGACTCGCCGTTGGGAATCTTGTCGCCAAAAGAATAGCCGATTGAGCTGAAGGGGAGCAGACCGATGGATGCGCCCATGCGCTTGCCGATAGGCACCTGCATGGTGATGTAGTCCAGCCCGCCAAGGGTGTTTTTGCCTTTGACTCCGCTTTCGCGTGAACGATACATGCCAACATTCGCGCCTATGTCGAACAGGAAGGTCATGGAGTCGATGGCTGAATAGCTGGCCGGATTCATGGCGTTGATCTGCCTGGAATCGTGCATGGCATAGCCCACACCGCCCATGGCGCGCTGTGTCGACGAGGCTCTGTCGTTAAGCAGGCCGTAGCCTTTCATGGAGAAAGGGCTGACATCATCTTGAGCCTTGAGTGCGGCAGGAGAGGCAGCGATTGCAAGTGCGGTCGTTGCCGCCACGAGTATTTTGTGGAATATGTTCATCGTTGTTGAAGATTGTGGAGCAATATGCTGTTAAGGCCTTGGTTGACAAGGTGGGGGTGGAGAGTTATGATCTCTTTGAGTTCATCGGGCAGCAGGGCGGCAAGTTCGGGTGCCCAGCCTCCGGTGAGCATCACCCGGCGAGGGTTGGTTTCGCCGAGGCGTCGGTAGTAAATGATTTCGGCCACTACTCCTCTGAGAGCGCCGGCGCAGAGGGCCGAGGCGGTGTCGTTGCCGAAGTCGATCAGATTTGCGGCTGAATGGGCATTGACCAGTGGAAGCCGCTCTGTGTAGTGGTGAAGAGCGCGCAGACGCATGCCGACTCCCGGGGCTATGTTGCCGCCGAGATAGCTTCCGTCGGCGCTTACCACATCAAACGTGCAGGCTGTGCCGAGATCACACACCAGCAGGTCGCGGTCGGTGCATATTGAGCGGGCACCTACTGCTGCCGCAAGACGGTCCACTCCAAGAGTGGCCGGAGTGGCATAGCGGTTGGTCAGTGGCACAGGCGTTTCCGATGTGAGTTCCAGTTTGACCGGTGATTCAATGGCGTCAAGCAGAGGGGTCACGCTTTTGGCCACTGCACATGCAATTGCGGCACGTATGGTGTAGGGCTCGACAAATGCAGCAAGCCGTGCAGCCACCGATGGTCCGCGTAACGTTGTGGAAGCCACTTCGTCAGACCCTCCGGTGTTATAAAGCACCACCTTGATGCTGCTGTTGCCTACGTCGATTGTGAGGTTGCAATCCATTTTATCGGGCAAAATTACTAAATATGCCTAATATTGATGAAGTTGAAACGTTAAATTTTATCAATTGCCCTTCTTGCGCAGTTGCAGGGTGACCATTACGGAGGCGATGATCTGGACGGCGGCTCCGGCAAGGGTGAAGGCTATCCAGTCGCGCAGTGTAGTCTTGTCGTAGAAGGTGAAGAATGCGGCAACGCAGTAGAAGATGGCGCTCCACGACTGGAGGCGGAGCAGACGGCGCAGGCGCAGGTTGTTGCCGCGATAGGGGGGTGTGAAGAGTCGGCCGAGCAATGACAGCAGGGCGCCGGCGGCATAGATATATCGGAATGTGTCGGTGTCGAAACTGCCGGTGACTATAGGCATGGCAAGGCCGGTCATTACCAGAATCATGCCAAGAAGCACGGTGAAGGAAGCACCTGAATCTTTATTCATAATCGTAAGTTATTCAAATATGTAGACGTCTTCGCTCGGCCGCTGCATGTGATAGTGCTCGCGCACTATCTTCTCAAGCTCGGCAGGGTCGGTGTCGAGTTTGGCATTGAGGGTTTCGTAGTGCATGAGGGTATCCTCATAGAGGGCTATGCGGGTGAGCAGTTCGCGTTCCTGACGTGCATATTCCATATCGGCCATGACCGAGTGCTCGTTAAAAAACAGCAGGAATGCCAGAAATGACATGATCACCAGCAGAGGCAGCGACACGTATCGTCTGATCCATTTCATGGTGCAAATATACGCATAATATAATGGTGTGCCAAATTGCTTTGACACACCATCGATCTTTTTTTGTTTCAGAATTACTTAACAAACCATGCGCCCTGGGGGTTGATGCTCGACAGGGAGTGGCTGGCCTTGCGCTTGGCATCGGTGCCATAGACGGCGAAGCTGCCATAGGTGGTGTAGTCGGTCATTCCCACGTAGAGGTCGCCGTTGGAGGGATCGGCAGAGAGGGAGTAGACGTCGGCCGGAGTGTCGTTGTCGGCCAGGAAGGGTGTGAGATTGTTGTCACCGAAGGTGGTGGGGCAGGTGCTGATGCTCTTTTCGGTTACCACCCAGTTTTCCTGTTTTGCCGAGTAGACGTAGACTGAGTTGCCGGCAACGGTGAAGAGAATCATTGAGTTGGTGGCAATGGTGTCGGCTGCGGCATTGTCGGCAAGGTTGTAGCGCACCAGAGTGTTCTGCACATCGTAATAGTTGCCGAAGCTGAGCACGTAGAGATTGCCGTTTGAGTCGGCTGCCACACGGTTGGGATTGACCACGGTGGTGATTGATCCGGTCACGGTTTCGGTGTCAAGGTCGATGATGCCTACGGTGTTGTTGTAACCGGGCTGGTAGCCACCGCTCTCAGCCACGTAGAGTTTGCGTCCGATAGCGCAGAGCTGTTCCGGATTGGGACCTACGGCGATGCGCTTGGTGATCTGCAGCGAAGCGGTGTCGACCACTGCCACATATCCTTCATAGAGGCTGACGTAGACGTTGCTTCCGGCTGCCGTCACGAAGCGGGGAGTTTCAGGTGTGCCGGTTTCAGTGGCGAAGTTGATGGTCTTGACAGATTTTCCCCAGAGGTCGGTGATTTCAAGAGTGGCCGAGGTGTTGACCACGATATACATCTTGCTGCCGTGGATGGTCATGTCGTTGGCGTTTGAGCCGAGCGCACGGTTGTTGGTCGACTCAAAAACTTTGGTGACCAGCTCGTCAGGGTAGGTAGGATTGAAGAAGTCGAGGGTGGAGTTGTTCTGGTCGTAGTTGCCGGCGCAGAGCAGGTAGGCGCCTTTGGGAGTTCCTTTGGTGGGGAAATCGTTGGGATTGTCTGTAGGGTCGGATGATTCGCAGGCTGTCAGCATTGCAGAGGCGAGAGCGAGCATTGTTAGAAGTCTGAGTTTCATAAAAAAAGAATAACGATTTGAGTTATAAGTTAAACATTATACAGGTCAGGCACATGTGTATGTGACTGAAAAATCCCGTTTTCGCTGTTCCTGAAAAACGCTAAACGGGATTTAAGATTTTGATACTATGGAGAGGAACGTATCTGAAACACCATAAGCTGATCAGCGTCCCTATATCGTCAGATATCACAGTCAAAGTGCCTATAGTCCCGCAGGCATCGATTCAGTATAAGTGGACATGGCAGGTCTTCTGACTTGTTCAGGCCTCACGCGCCTTCTCAAAGCCAATCAGGCTTCAATGGCATATTGCGCGGGACTCTAAAATGCATGTGCGGCACACACACATCTGAAACTCACAGCAGCGGGTACTGTTCCGGTTTTTCACCGGATTCCCTTTTGATGTCCTGAAGGCAACGACTCCACGCTGCCAGGACAACCATGACGCCGCAAAGGTAACACATTTTTCCGATATCGCAAAAACACTGCAGAAACAGAAATATTATATGGTAATGGAGGCTGAGCATTGCCACCGCCGTCCCGGCATGGGATAGTAGCGTATCACCTGATAGTTGACGTTGGTCAGGTTGAGCGCTTCAGCCCGCAATTGCAGGGTGCAGCGGCGCAGGGAGAGTGTGTAGGTGGCATTGAGAGAATGGTCAGCATAGGCGTCCATTCGGCTGTCGGGTCCGTTGCGGAAGGCGCTGTAGCGGACGCCGTTGGCCGTGACGCTGTAGGCTATCGTGATCGGTCCGTGCGAGGCGCTTATTGTTGCCGATCCGGAGTGTTCGGCCGTGTAGGGAAGCCGGTGGCCCTTTGTCAGTGATCCTTTGGTGTTGTCGCGTGCATGTTGCCATGAGTACGCGCCTTGCACCGACAGGGTCACGTCGGCGGGAAGGGTGAAGTCGGCCTGAAGGGTGGCATCGACTCCTCCGATGTGTGAGAGACCTATGTTGCGCATGGTCCACACGTAGAGAGTGGGCACTGCGACGATCTTGTCGGTCACGCGGTTGAAATAGCCGTCGACGCTGACTGTGAACAACGGGAGCCACCTGATTGCCCCGAGGGTCCAGGTGATGCCGAGATTGGTCTGGAGAGATTTCTCAGGCTTGAGATTGACGTTACCGATGTGGCTGTAGTAGCGGTCGGCAAAGGTGGGCACACGGAATCCATCGGCTACCGAGGCGCGCAGATGCAGGTCACGCCCCGGGATGATGCGCCACGATGCGCTCAGGGCGGGCGATAGACGCCTTACCGGAGCCGGGGCCGCTCCGCTGACCACGTGTTCGTTGATCACGGTGGCGAGCATCGAGGCGGTGGCTCTCCAGCGCGGGTAGGTAAGCGAGGCTGCCGCTGCCGTCTGCCAGTTGATGCGTTCCGGAAGCGGGGAGTTCTCATAGTTCGACCGGAGGTCGCTTCCCGACAGATCGGTGACCAGAGTGGCCGATAATGCTGATGACGGTCGCCAGAGTGCTCCAAGGCTGCCGTAGAGCTCGCGTTGTGTATTGTTTTCGAGCCTTACTCCATCGGGATAGATGGGGCGGCGGTCGGTGTAGCGGCTCAGGGAGTAGTTGAATTTGCCGATGGCACGGATTGTTAGCCCGCGTGCCGGCGAGAATTTATAGACGGCCTGGGCAAAGGCATTGCGGTCGTGCAGACGTTCGGATGCATAATCGTTGTAGAACACCACAGACCCCGGCAGTCCTCTGTCGCTGTCGAAGTAATAGCCTTTGATCTCCACATTGCGGAGGTTGAGGTTGAGTTCGCCTGTCACTGATTCGATGTCGCTGTTTTTCCGGTGGCTTTTGATCGGGAAATCACCGTTGGCGACTGTGTAGGGATATCGGCTGTCAGCCCGCAGATAGTCGGCCGATGCAGTGATGAAGTAGTCGCCGGACGGACACCACGATGCGCGTAGCGATGGCGATACGTAGCCGAACGATCCTGCCGCCACCGAGGCTTTCAGTCCGAACGGACGGGAGGTGTCGGGGCGACGTGATGTGATGGCCAGGGTGGCGCCCGAACCGAAGAATCTTGCCGGACGGAATATCGCATCTGCTCCGGCTGTGGTCAGGGTCAGGGTTTCGACGTTGTCGAGGCGGAAGCGGCTGATGTCGATGTCGCCGCTCTGGGCGTCGGTCACGGGCACTCCGTCGTATGACACTGCTGTGTGTTTCGACCCCATGGCGCGGACCGAAACGGTTTTCAGGCCGCCCATGCCGCCATAGTCATTGACCGTCACTCCTGAAAAATGCTTTATGGCATCGCTTACGCCGATGTTGCCAAGGTGTTCGAGCCTCGCCCGGTGCATGGTCTGCACTGGAGCAGTGGCCCGGATGGGCTGCTGTTGTGAAGCTGTGACCTCGAGGTTCCGAAGGTTTTGTGTGGTCCCGGTGGTGTCGGCTGCGCAGACCGATGTGAGCAATGTCAGTAGTAACGATGCTAACATTCGGTCAGTTACGGTGAAGTAGATCGGAAATCGATAGTTTCAATCCCTTGACCACGCATTTGGCGGGGGTGATCAGCGGTCTGATGGTCATTTCACCGGGTGAGAACACTTTCAGTGTGCCGGGATGGCACTCCACTTCAAGGTGTGTGGGGAGTTTAAGTGGCTCACCGTCGATGTGGGCCGATCCGGGTATGGTGCGGTCGATCGTGACCTTGCGTGCACGTATAGTGTGAGCCCTGGCGTTGCGGCCTGCGGCTCCGGCCATTATTTCGGCTCCGGTCAGCATGGTGCCGAGCCAGTTACCGGCGTGCACCACCGTGATGTCCATAAGGCCATCTGAGATTGAAGCCCTTGGGGCTATGAAAGTGTTGTTGCCATATTGCGATGCGTTGCAACATGCGATCAGGAATGCCCGTTGCGTCACGGTCTTGCCATCGACTGTAATGGTGTATGTGTCGGCCTTGTAGTTGACAAATTCCGTGATGGCGCTTTTGACGTAATTGGCCAGACCGCGTTTGTCGGGCCGTGAGGCATATCGGTCGCTCACGGCGGCATCAAACCCCATTCCGAAAGTACAGAAAAACGGGCGTCCGTTGACGGTGCAGTGGTCACACGTCACCATCGCGCCGTCGAGGATTATTTTCAGTGCCGGGTTGAGTGATACCGGGATGTTCAGGTGGCGTGCTAATCCATTGCCCGATCCGAGAGGCAGTATGCCGAGTACGGTGTCAGTGCCGCATAGCGCACGCGCTATTTCATTGACCGTGCCATCACCGCCGGCGGCAATGACGGTGTGATAGCCTTGGGCCGCAGCATCGGCGGCCAGTTCTGTGGCATGGCCAGGTGCGCGGGTGTAAGCTATGTCGAGTTTCATTCCGGAAGCCTTCATGGCTTCGGTGACTCTGGCGGCAACATGGTCCTTGGACGACGTGCCGGAAATCGGGTTGATGATCAGGAGGCAGCGCATCATTTAAGGAGTTTTTTCAGATCTGATGCCGTCAGTAGCGTGAATGTGGGTGATCCGTCGGGGGTGTAGCCCGGAAGCGGAAGAGCCATCAGGTCGGCGATCAGATGGTTGAGTTCTGGGTCAGATAGCGGGCGGTCGCCGTTGAATGCGGCAGCTTTGGCCAGGGCAAGAGTCATGCGCGAGCGCAACGTCTGGCCCGTGTCGGCCAGATCGCCGTCGCCAGTTTCTGCTGCGGCTCTCACAATGTCGGTGAGCAGTGTCGCCGGATTGCATCCTTCTGCAGCTGAGGGCACGGCGTTGATGCTCCATACGCCTTGTCCGAGCGAGGCGATGTCGAATCCAAGCTGTGCGAGTTCGCTCTCCATCTCTTCGACCAGCGGCTGTTCAGCCGGGGTGAAGTTGACCTTTTCAGGGAAAAACAACCTCTGCGATGAAAAAGTTGCGTCAGGCTTTGAAAACCGGTCGGCCAGCACCGTGATGTGGGCGCGGTGAAGGTCTATCAGGCGCAGACCACGGGTGTCGGCCATCACCACATAGCGGTTTCCCACGGGGATCATTCTCGGTTCATTGTCGGTGGCCGGAGCTTCCGTCTGCTCCATGTTGAGCAGCGAAGCGCTTGTCATCTCATCCGGTTCATCGATATCCTGCATTTCCGAGATGGCGCTCTGGCTCTCGGCTGTGAAGTTCTGATAGAGTTCTTCCCAATTCCTGAAGGAGCTGGGTGCTGCCGGACGTGGATCTTCGTGCTGCTGGCGGAATGGGTTGTAGGAAGGGTCGGAAGTTCTGGCCGGTTGCTCAGGCAGTTCAGGCAATGCGGCGGATGCTATTCCTGGAGTATCGAGGAACGGGTCGGCCTCATCGAAGTTGATCGATGGGGCCGCATTGAAACGTCCGAGGGTTTCCTTGACGGCGGCAAACAGAATCTGACGTATCGACATCTCCTGCTCGAACTTTATTTCATGTTTGGTCGGGTGGATGTTGACGTCGATAGTAGCGGGATCGACAACGAAGTCTATGAAATATGTAGGTTGCATCTCGGCCGGCACCAATTCCTCATAGCATTGCATTATTGCTTTGTGGAACACCGGGTGGCGCATGTTGCGTCCGTTGACAAAGAGGAATTGCTGCGCTCCACGTTTGCGGCAGTTTTCAGGGCGCACCACAAATCCGCTGAGTCTCACCATGGCCGTGTCGGTCTGGACCGGTATCAGCTGGCTGTCGAGCGACTTGCCGAAGAGAGCCACTATTCTCTGCTTCAGATTCCCCTTTGGCAGTGAGCAGACGGTGATGTCGTTGTGGATCAGAGTCATCTCCACCTGACAGTTGACCAGGGCCAGACGTTCGAACTCATGCATGATGTTCGACATCTCGACCGAATCTTTTTTCAGAAATTTGCGGCGCGCGGGGACGTTGAAAAATAGGTTTTTCACCATCAGGTTCGAGCCGGGCGCGCACGCTTCGGGCTGCTGTGACTCCACCTGTGAGCCGTTGATGATCAGCCGGGTGCCTATTGTGTCATCGTGGCGCATGGTACGCAGGTCCACCTGGGCCACTGCGCATATCGAGGCCAATGCCTCGCCACGGAAACCCATGGTGTGGAGCGTGAAGAGGTCGTCGGCCTGTGATATTTTGGACGTGGCGTGGCGTTCGAACGCCAGGCGGGCGTCGGTGTCGCTCATGCCGCAGCCGTTGTCGACCACCTGGATCAATGTGCGTCCCGCATCCTTGATAATTATGGTGATTTCGGTGGCTCCGGCATCGACGGCGTTTTCCACAAGCTCCTTCACCACCGAGGCAGGACGCTGTATCACCTCGCCGGCGGCAATCTGGTTGGCTACTGAATCGGGAAGAAGTCTGATTACGTCCAAAATATCAATTAAACTTTAGTTTCACATATGAAGCGATAAAGTCGGCCAGATCGGGCATAGGCAGTGATGATGAGTCGACCGTCAGATGATATGATGTGGAGTTGCCCCAGCGTTTGTCGGTGTAAAAATTATAGTAACCTGCACGCAGTTTGTTGATTTTCCGGCATTTTGCCTTGGCTTCGGCTTCGGTAGCGCAGTCGGCACGCTCCATCACCCGGCGTATGCACTCCTGTTCCGGAGCATGAACGAATATGTTTATACACCGGGGATTGTCGCGAAGCACATAGTCGGCCGTGCGCCCTACGATGACGCAGCTGTGTTTGGAGGCGAGATCGCGGATGGTATCGGCTATGGCATTCTGCATGCTTTCATCGGAAATCGATGTGGTGCCTGCCCACGGGGCCTGATTTATCAGTCCCATTGCAAACGATATGCCGCCTCCGAGCACCGAAGGCATCCGTTCGTCTTTGCGTTCATATATTTCCGGAATCACGCCGGCCTTTCTTGCGGCTTCAAGCAGCAGTTCTTTGTCGTAGAACTCTATGCCGAGCCTTTGGGCCAGGAGTTTGCCAAGCACTCTGCCGCCGCTGCCGAACTGGCGGCCTATTGTGATTACTATTGGAGAATCGGTGGTCATTTGATGCGTGTCAATAGATGAAAGGTATGATGCGTTTTTGTGTGAGGGGGCCGAACTCCGCTTCGTAGCGGCTCCGGATTTTACCGGCGCGTGGGGCGAGGTTGGCAAATGTCCATAGAGCGAACACCGCACCTGCCCATGACCATGTCAGCACGGCAAAACCCACCCATTCGGTAAATTCGCCCAGATAATTGGCTGAGGTGACGTAGCGGAACATGCCGCCGCGCGGCAGGTAGTGGCGGGTGTCGCCCGGTGCGCGTAGGTGGCGTATGATGTAGTCGCTGTGGAGGTTGATGATCATTCCGGCGAAGAATATGCATGTGCCGGTGATGAACTGCCAGCTGAGCAGCCAGTCGGTGGGATAGCGGCCTTCGGGGCTGACATAGAAGATCCAGCCGCCCTGCATGAGTGCGTTGAGCGAGTTGAACACCATGCCCATTATCATGATGCTCAGGGGCATCCGGCTGTTGCCACGGATAAGTAGCGGAAACACAAACGAGCGCTGGAAGTAATGAAGCTGAAAAATCAGGAACATCACCAGCGGGGCGGTGGCGAGCATGCGGGGGGAACAGGCCCATAGCACAATCATCACCACGAATACCGGGGCCTCCATCAGTATCCACCCGATGCGGTTGGGCAACGAGGGGCCCCATTTGCGGGTGTAGGCTATGCCATAGCCGGCTTCGACCATGTGGAGGGCTATGAACACCACTACGGCCACTGAGGCCATGACCAGCAGGAAGGTGTTGAAATTTTCCGGATTGAACAGCGACATTGAATTTGCTTTTTTTATAGTTATTTAGCTTGTTCGCCGAGCAGGGTAGCCGAGGTGGCTGAAGTGATGGTCACTGCCACGGTCTGGCCTACGCGCTGGTCGGGCTGGCGGTCAAATACCACAGTCTTGTTTTGCGAGGTGCGGCCCACCCACTGCGAGGTGCTGCGCTTGCTCACCCCTTCGATGAGCACGTCGAACGTGCGTCCGACATCATGCTGATTTGATGCGAGCGAGAGCTCGTTCTGCACTGCGATCATGCGGTTGAGGCGATCGATTTTCACCTCTTCCGCCACATTGTCGGGCATTGTTCGTGCAGCCACGGTGCCGGGACGCTCAGAGTATTTGAACATGAAGGCCGAATCAAAGCCCACGTCGCGCATCAGCTCGAGAGTCTGCTGGAAATCCTCCTCGCTCTCGTTGTGGAAGCCGGTGAAGAGGTCGGTCGAGATGCCGCAGTCGGGAATGGCGGCGCGGATGGCTTTGATCCGGTCAAGATACCATTCGCGATTGTAGTGGCGGTTCATGGCCTTGAGCACGGAGTCACTGCCGCTCTGCACGGGCAGATGGATGTGGCGGGCAATGTTGGGGCGCGATGCGATGGCGCGGATAATGTCGTCAGACATGTCGCGGGGATGTGATGTGGTGAATCGCACCCTCATGTCGGGTGCTGCGTCGGCCACCATCTCCAGCAGTCGGGCGAAGTCGGTGTCGCCATGCTTATAGGAGTTCACGTTTTGACCAAGGAGCACCACCTCCTTGAAGCCCTTCTCGCGCAGATCGGCCAGCTCGGCGAGGATGCTCTCGGGCTCGCGCGAGCGCTCGCGGCCACGGGTGTAGGGCACTATGCAGTATGTGCAGAAGTTGTTGCAGCCGCGCATGATGCTGATAAATCCGCTCACGCGGTTTGATCCGAGGCGTGCGGGGATTATGTCGCGATAGGTTTCAGTGCGGCTCAGTTCCACGTTTATCGCCTTTTGGCCTGACTCGACCGAGGCGAAGAGCGCCGGCAGGTCGAGATAGCTGTCAGGGCCGGCCACAAGGTCAACTCCGTGATTGCTGATCAGGTCATCTTTCACTCTCTCGGCCATGCATCCGATCACTCCGATGATCAGACCGCCCTGACGTTTGCGTCTGAGTGCGTTGAGAGCCGATAGGCGGCTGATGATTTTCTGCTCGGCGTTGTCGCGGATAGAGCAGGTGTTGAGCAGCACGGCGTCGGCCTCGTCGGCTGATTCGGTTATTTCATATCCGGCCATGCCCATAACCGAGGCAACAACTTCGCTGTCGGCCACGTTCATCTGGCATCCGTATGTTTCGATCAATAGTTTTTTCATATGTTTCACACTGCAAAAATACGCAAACTTGCTGACTCCGCCAATTATTAGCTGCGGATTGTGAAACCGCGCCTCAGGAATGTCAAAAAAATGAAATTTTTTCCGAAAATTCATGTTATACACGGGATTTTCGTAACTTTGCGGCTTAACTAATCAGTTTGCGCGTGAAAATTAATAAAATGCTTATAGGCGGCTCGTTGGCCGTCATGGCCATGTTGACCGCCCATGCAGCCACCGATAATGTGGCCGAAGAAGTGGTGTGGATGATCGGCGACCAGCCTATCTGGAAATCAGAAGTTGAGGAAGCATATATTCAGTCGATGCAGGATCGTCAGACTATTGAGGGTGATCCGTATTGCGTCATCCCTGAACAGATGGCTATCGAACGCCTGTTTTTGCATCAGGCCGATATCGACACTGTCGATGTGCAGCCAGGTATGGTGGCTTCGCAGGTCGATTCCCGTATCAATGAATGGATTATCCAGGCCGGATCGCGTCAGAAACTGGAGGAGATCATGCATAAGCCGCTTCCTGAGATCCGTCAGTGGCTGACCACTCAGATGACCAACAGCTACCGTGTCAGCGAGGTGCAGAACAATCTCACCAAGAATATCAAGACCACTCCCGCCTCGGTGCGCCGATATTTCAACTCCCTGCCCAAGGACAGCATCCCCATGGTGCCGATGAAAGTCGAGGTGCAGATTCTCACCCAGAATCCTGTGATCCCGCGTCAGCAGATCGACGACATCAAGGACCGCCTCAGAGATTATGCCGACAGGGTCAATTCCGGTCAGACGGAATTTTCCACCCTGGCGGTGCTATACAGTGAAGACGGTTCTGCCCGCTACGGAGGTGAGATCGGTTTCAAGATGCGCACTGAACTTGATCAGGCCTATGCCGCCACGGCGTTCAACCTCAACGATCCGAAACGCGCATCGGCTGTGGTGGAAAGCCAGTTCGGCTACCACATTATCCAGCTTATAGAGAAGCGTGGCGACCGCATCAACACGCGTCACATATTGCTGCGTGCCACTCCGACCGTAGCTGCCAAAACCGCGGCGTTGGAGCGCCTTGATTCAATTCGCACCGATATGATCAACGGTCTTTTCACGTTTGATGAGGCTGTGCCCCTGTTATCGGCCGACAAAGACACCCGTCGCAACCATGGTACAATGGTTAATGGCGAAACCTTTTCATCATTCTTTGAGATGCGTGAGCTTCCTCAGGAGGTGGCTAAGGCTGTCGCCGGTCTGAAGCCGGGCGAGATCTCGGAGCCGTTTATGATGGAGGATCCGAAGACCCATGCCGACATCGTGGCCATTGTCAAACTAAAATCGCGTGTGGAGCCTCATCGTGCCAACCTTGCCGATGACTTCGAGGATATCAAGAACCTTTACGAAAACTCCGAACGCCAGCGCATAATCACCGAGTGGATCGACAAGAAGATCGCCGACACATATGTGCGCATCGAGGATGGTTGGAACAACTGCGAATTCCGTCACAACTGGCTGAAACGCGATGAGTCGAAGAAGTAACAACTGCCTTCACCGACTTCCACCTCTGATTTTTGCCGCCCTCGCGGCAATCGTAGGCGCCACGGCCCAACGTCCGGTGCGCTCCCTGCCGCCCGATCCGGATGCCGGAAAGCCGATTGTGCCGATTGTGCCCTCGGTGGACCGCCACACGCCGGGACGCATCTTTCTTGAACAGGCCGATTCGCTGCGGTCCAATCCGCGGGTGCCCGATGGGCAGATACTGATCGGCAATGTGGTGTTCCGACGTGGCGACATGCTGATGTATTGTGACAGCGCCTGTTTCTATTCGACAGCCGTGGCCGACTCGATGGAGGCCTTCGGCAATGTGCACATGGAACAGGGCGACACGCTGTTTCTCTACGGTGAGCGCCTCGAATATTCCGGATCGCGCGAGCTGGCCACAATCTATGCCGACGACATGGACCCTGAGTCCACAGTGAGGCTCATAAACCGCGATGTGACCCTGACCACAACAGTGCTTAACTATGATATGGGCCTCTCGCTGGGCTACTATGATGTCGGTGGCACGCTGACCGATCCACGCAACACACTCATCTCCATCGAGGGTGAATATTCTCCATCGACCAAAGATGCCAATTTCTATCGCCGGGTGGTGCTCGACGGTGTGTCAGATTCAGGCGATTCGGTTCATCTGGTCACCGACACGCTGACTTATAACACAGACTCAAGACTCGCCACTCTGACTTGTCCGTCGACTATAGTGACTAAAGATGGCGTGATCATCACGTCCGATGGACTCTTCGACACTAACACCTCACGCGCCTGGCTTTATGACAGATCTGTGGTCAAGACCAATCAGGGCAACACCATCACTGGCGATACCTTATTTTATGACCGTGATGCCGGCTACGGCGAGGCTTTCGGCCGCATGGCCATCACCGATTCTGCCCGCCAAGTCACCCTTGAAGGGGACTATGGCTTCTTCAATGAATTAACCGACAGCGCATTTGTTACCGGACGGGCGCGTGCCCTGGAATATTCCGGAGAAGATACTCTCTATCTGCATGCCGCTACAATCAGGGCCTTCACCCTGCTTCCCGATTCGGTGGAGGAGCGTGCCGACACAACTCACCTTATGATAGCACACCCGGGAGTGCGCTTCTTCCGGCGTGATCTGCAAGGAGTGTGTGACTCGATGACTTTTGTCGAGGCTGACTCATCGCTGAGAATGTGCATCCACCCTATTGTGTGGAGTGACAACCGTCAGATTTTCGGCGAACTGATAAATGTGTATATGAACGACTCTACAGTCGACCATGCTCATCTGCCAAAATTCGGATTTATGGCTGAGCAGATCGAAGGCGATTACTTCAATCAGCTGAGCGGTAAGGAGATGTTCGCACAGATGGACTCCGGCCGATTGCGGCGTCTTGATGTCAAAGGAACCGTCCAGGGCATAATGATGCCCATGGAGAATGATTCCACTTATAATAAGGTAGCCAATGTGGAGAGTTCGTTTCTGACTGCCTATTTCGGCGCTCACGAACTCGAACGCGCCCACATGTGGGACCAGACCTCGGGCACCGTCACCCCTCTTTATCTGGCCAAGCGCTCGCTGTTCAGGCTTCCCAAATTCGCATGGTATGAACCGCTGCGTCCGTTATCGCCAGATTCTATCTTCACATATCCTCCTGAATGGTTCCAACTTATTCAGTCCGACAATGAACAATAACAACAAAGTCAACCACCGCGATCTCTCCGTAACAAATTACGGCACAGTACACACCCGCAAATACGATATAGCCATCCTGCCGTGGGGCGCCACCGAGCCCCATAACTATCATCTGCCATATCTTACTGACGCTTTGCTGTCGCAGAGCGTGGCGCTCGATGCCGCCAAAGCTGCCGCCGAACTCTATGGCGTGGAGGCAATGGTGTTGCCTCCAGTGATGATGGGTGCGCAGAATCCCGGTCAACGCGATCTCCCGTTCTGCATCCACTATCGCTATGAAACCCAGCGTGCCATTCTTGGCGACATCGTTGACTCACTTGCATCCCAGGGCATCAGCAGGCTGCTTATCATCAATGGCCATGGCGGAAACTCATTCAAGCCGATGGTGCGCGACATTGCCGTGGATAGGCCTGACTTCATCATTGCCGTGAGCAACTGGTTCACCGTGCTTCCCGCAAAGGAGTATTTTGACAACCCCGGCGACCATGCCGATGAGCTTGAGACCTCGGTAATGATGCACTATCATCCTGAACTGGTCGATCTCTCCACTGCTGGCCCCGGCACTGCCAAAACATGGGCTTCCGAGGCTCTTCGCCAGGGCACAGCATGGATTCCACGCAACTGGGTCAAGGTCACATCCGACACCGGTATCGGCGATCCCTCGCTTGCCACAGCTGAAAAAGGCGCGCGTTACGTCGAGGAATGTGCCGGACGCTATGCCCTATTGCTTCGCGATATGGTTGAAAATCGGATTTACGAGTGACATTTGGAGAAATAATTCTCCATTTTTGCGCTTTTTGGTAGTTTTTTCGGGATTAATTTGGATTTCGGTAAAAAATAGTATAAATTAGCCGCGTCAAAGTTGATGACACACCGTTTTACATCCCAACTTGTAGAGAAAATCATAAATACTAATCTTTAATCACTTTTTTCAATGAAAAAGAATCTACTTCAAACTTTAGCGCTATCCGGCATGGCACTTATGGCCGGCTTTGGCGCAGCGGCTCAGGAGCAGGTCACTTTGTCGTTTAACCGCGGCGGTACAGATGCTGCCTCGGTGACCGTCAACACTGACGGAGCGGCAGGAGTATCAGCAACTTTGACAGCGGCAACCCCCGCATTCAAGCCCACAGCAGGAAGTGTTACTTCCGCAATCCTTTGTCCGAATGTCAACGGTAATGCAAATGCCAATATCTCGATGACATTTTCCGTCGCCGGCTTGCCCGAAGGTGTGACAATCACTAATGTAGGCCTCGACATTCATGCTCTCAATGGAGCCAACAACTATCAGGAACATAGCGACGGCCAGCCCCGTCAGTGGAACGTAGGCCTGACTCTTGGCGGCGAAAATTTCGGAAGCCTTTCCGACGTCGATATCGCTGCAGGTGTGAACCCTGAAGGCACACGCCACAAAGTGTGGGATGTTACCCCCGCTACTCCTTATAAAGTGTCCGGTTCTTCTGTAGAACTTAATCTTAACGTAACTTCCGGCACCACCAACAGCGGTTGCTTCTTCGGCTTGTCGGACGTGGTGATCACCTACGAAAGCGGATCAGGTTCGGATACTGCAGAATCCTACTATGCAATCTTTGAGGCCAATTTCAAAGAGGGCATAGGCGACTGGGGCTCATTTAAGTTTGGCTCATATTTGTGTAATTCAGAATTGCCTCTCGGTGGCATTAAGGGTGAAAGTAATTTGAATGGATCGGATAGCCGCACATTCCATTGCGTGTTTGAGGTGACCCCCGGTTCTGAGGCCGGTGCTTACTATGTGCGCAATCTCTTTTCAAATACCTATCTGGTAATTCTCGGCGAATGCTCGCAGATGTCGGAAACACCTGTCAATATCTGGTTCCATGACTTCTCTTGGGAAGGTAAGTCAGGTGTGCAGATCTGCACCGGCTCTACAATTGATAACAATTGCCTGCAGAGCAGCACCGTTGACCGTACCACAGGTTGCGGAGCTGATAATAAATCCACTTTATGGACTATTGAAAAGCTTAACGCAACGACTCTGGAAGAACTCTATGAGATGTTTGACTTTGATCCCAACGCCCTTACTGAAGCTGATCTTTCAGCATATTGGGATAAACAGCATGCAGAGTTGATCGAGCTGGTGAATGCATATAAGGCAAGTGTGCCATTCCTGACATCCACAAGCTATATTTCTAAGGTAACATCGCAGACTTATGCATGGGTTGGTCAATACATGGGCTATACATCATTTGAGGAAATAGACGGGTTCTTCGCCAACTATATCTCAAATGTTGAAAACGGATTGCTGAACGACCTCAATAATAATGTAGATAAGTATTGGACTCTCTATCAGCCCGGACAGGGTGCATATCTCTGCTCAACTCCTAAGTCTACCAATAAGGGTTGGGACTCCTTCAACTATCAGGCCCTGGATGATGTGAAGGCAGCATGGCACGTAGAGAAAGCCGCTGACAATAAGATTTATCTGCGCAGCGCCGCCTATACTTATATCGGCACTCCCGAACAGCACTACTGCAAGGTGGTGAACTCTGCCGATGAGGCCGGAGCCTTCACTCTGGGCATTAAGGATGGTTATGTAACATTCAACTCCGTTGATCATGCCGGAGCAGCTCTCGGTCTGGACGGTAAGAATGACCCCGCTGAGATCATGTCGCTTCAAGATGGCAGCAACGGCTATCGTTGGAAAGTGGCACTCTATACCGGCGAAGAGCCTCAGGAGCCTCATACCTACATGTACTTCGAAGCCTACCGCAAGACTTCTGATAACAATGTATGGGGTTCATACCTTCAGGATGCCAACGAAGCTATCACTGGTTCATCAGTTTATAACAAGACCAGCACACTCTGTGGTTCTGATGAACTCAACATCAATTGCGTTTGGGAAATCACTCCCGGCACAGAAGATGGCGCTTACCACGTGCAGAACTTCGTTACCAAGAAATATCTTGTTAACCTCATTGCCTACGGTTCGACCACTCTCGACGAACCTGTCAACATCTGGTTCCACGACCTGACAAGAGATGGCAATACCGGTATCCAGATCGGTACAGGTGCTACTGTAAACAACAACTGCCTTGACCAGGACAACTGCGACCGCCTCGTGGGTATGTGGGCCAACGACAATGGCAATCTCTGGTTCCCCACCACCATGGACGCTACCACACCCGAAGAGGTGAGAGCTTTCTTTGCTGCCGCAGGTCCTACCGAACAGGAGAAGATCAATGCCTTCAACGCACGAGTTGATCAGATCGCTGCATGGTGTGAGCTTTACAAGCAGAACGTCAACTGCGTGAGCGATGCTTCTGTAGCTCTCATGGAACAAGTCGCTTCATTCAAGGCTGATGCCGCTTCTCACGTAGCAGGCTGTGCATCGGTTGAAGAAGTAGAGGCTGAGGCCGACAAGCTTGCTCTCGATCCCGTTGAGGCCTCTATCCTGGGTGATCTCAATGCTGTTGCCACAACCAATGCATGGGTATTCGGCAACAAGGCCAAGTCAGGCTATCTCAGCTCATCTGTCTATGACAATAACATTGACTGCTTCATTGTTCAGCCGGAATCTAATGCCGGAGCAATGTGGGCTCTGGTAGCTACCGATCAGGAGAATGTATTTACTCTGAAAGCTCTCAACACCGGTGCTCAGGTCTATGCCTCCAAGATCAGCTCCGTTGGTGGCGAATGCGGACTTGCTTCTGACATTCATGGCAAGACTCTGACAGTTTCATTTGGCTTGAAAGATGGCTATGCTCAGCTCGTTGCCAACGTGCCCGACGGTGCTGTCGGTTTCGATACCAAGGACTACCTGAAGGTTGTGTCAAATGAAGAGGAAGGCTCTCTCTGGACCGTGACCACAGTCACCGCTCCCGAATTTGCCGAAGCCTTTGCCCAGCAGCTCGCTGCCTGGGGTGTGAATATCCCTGATGGAAGCGCCGTTGCTGAAAAGGCAGCCACAGATATCAAAGCCGCTTCTGATCTGGCCTCAATGTCGGAACTCGGCGTTCAGGCACGTAAGGATCTGGTGAAGACCCTCTGCACCGGCACCTCTTCCGTAGCTATCAAGAATGCCGCCAATGGCGAATATCTGACTTATGATTTCGGATTGTACACTATCGCGGAACAGACCAGCGCCAGCGCCTGGAAGTTCAACGCTGACTCAAGCTACGATTCTGAAACCGATCCGCGCTACTTCATCTACAATGAATCTTCCAAGAGCAACATCACTATTGCCAATGGCAATCTGACTCTTGCCACTTCTGGCAGCTCGTTGAACTTTGTGGTAATGCTCGACAACAGCGGCTACATCATGTTCAGATGCGGTAACGTAGGCACTGCTCCCTATCTGAACTATGCTCTTGGCGTCAATGAAGACTCCGAGGTTGTCTACACCGCTGAAAACACCGTGCATAACGGCACCAACAACTATTTCTGGAGCGTAGAAAAGACCGGCACTCCCGAAGATCCGCGCTATGCCGTGATCCGCGAGAAGCTTGCTGCCGCCAAGGCTCTCTGTGAGCAATATGCCGAAAGCGTGCCCTTCTGCTCTGGACTTGATGACGCAATCATTACTATTGATTCATTCTCACCCCAGATGATCATCATGCTGGGTCAGTATGAACAGATCGATGCATTCCTTAATATGATGGTGCTTGACGCAGTGAGAGCTACCGTGCTGGCCGCTCTCAAGGAGAACGTAGATAAGCCCTGGACACTCTATCAGCCCGGTCAGGCTGCATATCTGAGCGCTAATGCCAAGGACACCAACAAGGGTTGGGCATCGTTCAACTATCAGTCGGATGTCAACGTTGATTCCTACTGGTATGTTGTTCCCACCGCAACCGAAGACGTCTATGTGCTGAAGAGCTCCAATGGTGAATATGTAGGTACCCCCGAAGTTCATTACTGCCGCGTTGAAACCTCCGAAGCCGAAGCTGGCAAGTTCACCCTCGGCCTGAAGGATGGTTTTGTAACCTTCAACTCAGTATCTCATGATGGTTGCGGCCTTGGCCTTGACGGCAAGAACGACCCGGCTGAGATCATGAGCCTTGAAGACGGAAGCCTCGGCTACCGTTGGCAGGTTGACCTCTACACCGGCGATATCAAGGACGGCATCAATGAAGTAGCCGCTGAACTGACTGACGACGCTGTGATCTACGACCTGCAGGGACGCCGCGTGAAGAATGTGCGCTCCGGCCTCTACATTGTCAATGGCGTTAAGACCCTGATCCGCAAGTAATCCCTCAGGGTTACATACCCCCTATCGTTATAATCAACAGGCTATGTCCGCTTCTTCCGGACATAGCCTGTGTTCTGTTATTCTGTTGAAAGAAATCGCCCCGGATGCCTGTGTCAAACTCGGCATCCGGGGCGATTGTTCAGTCGTATGTAGCCTTACTTCTCAAGCAGATAGGCTTCGGCATCGAGGGCTGCGCGGCATCCCGATCCGGCGGCGCAGATGGCCTGCTTGTAGCGCGGGTCGGCCACGTCACCTGCGGCAAACACACCGGCTACGGAGGTGGCGGTGGTGCCGTTGAAGGTCTTGATGTAGCCATGGTCATCCAGCTCGATATAGGGGGTGAAGATCGAGGCATTGGGCTTGTGGCCGATGCCGAGGAAGAAGCCGTCGATGCTGATGTCGAACTTCCGTTCCTGGTCGGTGCCGGCATGTTCCACCAGATGTGCTCCTTCGAGATATTCCTCGCCGAAGAGGCCGGTGGTGTTGGTGTTGAAGAGCACCTTGATCTTGGGATTGTCGAGCACACGCTGCTGCATCACCTTTGAGGCGCGCAGGTGGGGCTTGCGCACAATCATGTAGACCTTGGTGGCGAGGTTGCTCAGATAGAGGGCCTCCTCGCAGGCGGTGTCGCCGCCGCCCACCACGGCCACTGTGCGTCTGCGGTAGAAGAAGCCGTCGCAGGTGGCGCAGGCGCTGACACCGGCTCCCATGTATTTCTCCTCATCGGGGAGTCCGAGATACATTGCTGATGCGCCGGTGGCGATGATCACTGAGTCGGCAAGGATCCAGTTGTCGTTGTCGTCGCGGGCTGTGAAAGGGCGCACGTCGAAGTTTACTTCAGTGATGCGTCCGGGTCTGATGTCGGCTCCGAAGCGTTCAGCCTGAGCCTTGATGTCGGCCATCAGCTGAGGGCCGGTCACTCCTTCGGGATATCCGGGGAAGTTTTCCACCTCGGTTGTGGTGGTGAGCTGTCCGCCGGGTTGGAGTCCTTCATAGACGATCGGTTGGAGTCCGGCGCGTGAAGTATAGATGCCTGCGGTGTAACCGGCAGGTCCGCTGCCGATGATCAGACATTTGGTCTTTTCTTCTTTCATGGTGGTTACGGGAATTATCTTAAGTCGGTTATGATTATGTTTTTGTCGGGTTTGATTGCGAATTTAGAGGTGGCTATGGGCTTGGCGCCGCGGGTCACTTTGATGGCATCGATCAGCATCTCGCGGTTGCCGGCCGCTTTCATGGAGATGATTGTGGGCATTGAAGTGGCCTGATTGAATGTGGCCACGATCTCGCTGATCTCCGAACCCCGGGCCACGGGGGTGAAGCGCACTCTGCCATCGGGGAGGGTGGTTGAGGTGAACTGCGAGCGCAGCGTGCTGATGAATCCGAGAGGATTGATGGCTGCCACTTCCTCGGCTGTGGGGGTGGTGATGGTGAGTTCGGAATCCTCTTCGTTGAGTGTCCATTGCGTTGTGCCGTTGAATGCCGTGCGCATGCCCGGCACTTCAAGGGTGAAGCATTCGCCGCACATCACCAGACGTCCGTCGGCTCCATTGATGCGGAAGTTGACGGTCAGCGATGGAGCCTGACTGATCTGCTGTTCGGCACGATCCACCACCGGAGCGTCAGCCGATGCCGCAAATGCAGTTGTAAGCAGCAGGATTATGGACAGAAGAAGCTGTTTGTTCATGTTTTTGTCAATTATCAAGTGTAGGAGAGATTATTAACGTGTTTACTGTAGCATCTGTTCAAGGTCCATCATGTCCATGAGTATGGATCTGGGCTTTGAGCCGAATGCCGGGCCTACAATGCCGGCGGCCTCAAGCTGGTCCATCAGCTTGCCGGCACGGTTGTAGCCGATCGAGTAGCGGCGTTGCAGTGACGAAGTGCTGGAGGTGCCTGTGCCCACCACAAATCTCGCCGCCTCTTCGAAGAGGGGGTCACGGTCGTAGCTGCTTCCCGGGTGTCCGCCCATTGCCGCGCCTCCTCCATCAGGTTGGTCTGGGATAAATTCAGGTAGTTCGTAGGCGTTCATGTAGCCCGGTTGTTCGGCGATGCAGTCACATATGGCCTCGACCTCGGGAGTGTCGATGAAAGCACACTGCACACGTTCGAGATTGCCGTTTGTGGAGAAGAACATATCGCCCTTGCCCACGAGTTGATGGGCGCCGGAGCGGTCGAGGATGGTCTTGGAGTCGACCATCTGGAACACGCGGAACGCCATGCGGCCGGGGAAGTTGGCCTTGATGACGCCGGTGATGACGTTGGTCGAGGGGCGCTGGGTTGCCATGATCATGTGTATGCCCACGGCGCGGGCCTTCTGGGCGATGCGGGCTATGGGAGTCTCGACCTCCTTGCCGGCGGTCATGATCAGGTCGGCAAACTCGTCGACAATCACCACGATGTAGGGCATGTAGCGGTGACCCTTCTCCGGATTGAGTTGCTTGGCTATGAATTTCTGGTTATACTCCTTGACGCCGCGACATCCAGCCTCGCTGAGCAGACTGTAGCGGTTGTCCATCTCTACGCAGAGCGAGTTGAGGGTGGCCACAACCTTGGAGGGATCGGTGATGATGGCGTCCTCCTCGTCGGGGAGCTTGGCCAGATAGTGGCGCTCGAGCTTGGCTGTAGAGGCTGAACTCGACCATCTTGGGGTCGACGAGCACGAATTTGAGCTCGGCGGGGTGCTTTTTGTAGAGCAGCGAGGCTATGATGGCGTTGAGGCCCACCGACTTACCCATACCGGTGGCACCGGCCACGAGCAGGTGGGGCATCTTGGTGAGGTCGGCCATGAAGACCTCGTTGCTGATTGTGGCGCCGAGTGCCATCGGAAGTTCATAGCGGCATTCCTGGAATTTCCTGGAGGCGATGATGGAGCGCATCGACACCACCTGCGGATCGTTGTTTGGCACCTCGATGCCGATTGTGCCTTTGCCGGGGATCGGAGCGATGATGCGTATTCCCTGGGCTTTCAGGGCCAGAGCCAGATCCTCTTCCACGCGCTTGATGGCGGCAATGCGCTGTCCTTCGGCCGGCACCACCTCAAAGAGGGTGATGGTGGGACCGACGGTAGCCTTGATGCTCGAGATCTTGATGTTGAACTGCTCAAGGGCCTTGATTATGCGCTCTTTGTTCTCCTCCTGCTCTTCAGTGTCGATGGTCACCTTGTTGCCTGATCGGTCGTAGAGCAGATCGATCGATGGAAAGTGAAACCGCGACAACTCTGCCGTGGGGTCGAACGTATTGGTGTTGATCACCTGTGCCTCCTCTATCTCATGGGTGGTCACCTCGAAGTTTTCAGGCTCGGGAGCCGGGGTGTCAGCAACTTCTTCGTCATGATCAGCCTCATCGGCGTCAGCCGGTTCAGGTTCAGGCTGTTCAAACTGATATGTTAGTTGAGGCTCATCGTCTTCGTCAGGAATATCGATTTCCTCGATCGGCTGGATCTGTGTTGCCGGGGCTTCCTGCCCGGAATCCTCGTCATCGCCGGCCACTGCGGCCGCGCTTGCTGTCATCTCTGCCTCGACCCGCGCCTGTTCGGCGGCACGGCGTGCCTGTTCGGCGGCCCGGCGTTCACGGATCGCGTTGACTTTGCGGCGGTAGGCAAGGTAGAGTCTTGTCAACTCGGCCAGATAGATAATCGCTATGAGCGACACAAGGGCTATGCTCACGCATATGGCTCCGAAGGCCGACGAGTAGTCAATGAGCCAGCGATTGACATAATAACCGTGGTGGCCGCCCCACATGATGAAGCCCGACGAGTTGAACGTGATCAGTCCAATCACTATGGAGATCGCCACTGAAAGGAGCAGACACTTGAATGTCATGGCCCAGAACTTGAAATGCCAGCGCCCGATAAGCCGGAGTCCGATGGCCCCTACATAGAAAATCAGCACTAAGGATCCGAGGCCGAGGCTTTCGGTGAGCAGGAAGTTCCCCAAGATGGCTCCGGCAGGTCCGGCCACGTTGTCGACTCCGCCTGACTTCACAATTTGTCCGGCATCGTTGTAGAGCACCCGCGACTGGTCGGCTTCTCCGGAAATGAACCATGACACCGCCGACACAAGTGCAAACGCCGCTATGAGCAGACAGATCACGCCAAGAAAGAGCGAAAGCCGGCGGTCGGTGAAGAAGCGCACGATGGCTCCCGGTTCGCGGCGTGGCTTGGCCGCGCGTGGACGTTGCTGCGCGCGCTGGCGGCGTGGAGCCTGGGCCTGTGGCTGGGCCTGAGGCTCAATGTCGGCTTCAGGCTGAGGTGTGACAGGCGTTTCGGCAGAGTAGGGATTATAGTAGTCCGATGATTTTGGCATGTTGGGTTCGGGACTTGTGAGGTTTATTTTTGAAAGAGGCGTGCCATCGATCGCTTGTCCTCGCGCTCTTTGATTGACTGGCGCTTGTCGTATTCCTTCTTGCCCCGGCCCACTCCTATCACCAGCTTGGCCAGGCCGCGGTCGTTGATAAACAGCCGCAGGGGCACGATGGTGAATCCGGCTCCTTGCCTTCTTCTGCAGTTGGCGTATCTCCTTGCGGTTGAGCAGCAGCTTGCGGTCGCGGCGGTCGAGGTGGTTGTTGTAGGTGCCGTAGAAATATTCGGCGATATACATGTTCTTGACCCACACCTCGCCGTTGTCGACATAGCAGAACGTGTCGACCAGCGATGCCTTGCCTCGCGTATCGACTTGATCTCGGTGCCGGTCAGCACGATGCCGGCGGTAAAGGTGTCGCCGATGGCGTAGTCAAATGTCGCGCGGCGGTTTTTTATGTTGATTTCCTTGAATTTCATTGAATGATTAAAAAGCGACGCGCGGCTTGCGGTTTGGGTTAAATGAAGTTGGACATGATCTTCTCGATCAGGTAGATGGGCACGATGACTGAGAACACCGATGCGCCGATGAAGCGTCCGATACCCTCGTTGCTAATCTCCATGAACACGTGGCCTTTGTACATCACAACCGCTACATACAGTGGCAGAAATTCAACCAACGTGAGCGTCATTGGCAGCAGATTGTCGATTATGCCTATCATCACCATCATTCCGATTGAAAAGCAGAGAAATTCCGAGAGTTTCTGTTCGTTGACACCTCCCGATCCGGTGATACGCGGCAGATATGACATCAACAGGGCCAGCGACAGATAGTAGGTCAGGAAATATTGCAGGAAGCACACCACTGCAATCGGAATCAGATGACGGAAATCGGGGTGGATCATGTAGAATGCCCGGCAAAACACTGACAGCGCGGCTATTGCGATCAGTGGCATAAGCCCGCGGCGGAGCGCCTCATGTCGTTGCGAAGGAGATGAGGCGATATCTTCCCATCCCCTTGCCGGAGATAGGATCAGCTGGAGCATTTGCTTAAGAAACCGGAGCATGAATCAATGCGAAGTCGTATCGTGAATCTGTTTGTAATTTACAAATGCAAATTTACGCATAAAATCGGAATAATCACAGACTGCTGTCACTAAAAATGGATCGGTACCGGTTTTTTCAGGTTTTATTTGGTTTGTAATGAAATTATGCGTACATTTGAAACCCAATTGTAACCGAATTTTATTAGGCTCTCAACAAATGCAAAAACTTAAGACGCTGATCCTGTTCCTGTTGACAACAGTGACGATTCTCCCTATGCGTGCATTAGAGAGTGATCGAGATAATCTAAGAGATAGCCTTATTCTCTCTCTCCAGACCCTTGACTCAACAAACGACAGCATAGCGGCACTATACAATATATTTGACCTGTCGACCACCGTTTCCGACCGCAACGAGGTGGCGGCGCGGATGCTTGAACTGGCCGAACGCTCGGGGAATAATGACGTGGCCATGGATATGTATCGCCACATGGCCAACGCAAATCAACGCAATGATTCGCTGATGGCGGCATTGATAAAGAAAGTGGAAAGCTATCCGGCCTCGGATCTGAAGAGTGAAACTCTTGTGTTTATCAAAGTGTGCCGTGCGGGATTATCATCGAAATTTGTGTCGGAGGAGGACCGCCAGAAGAAGATTCTTGATCTGATCAAGGAGTATGGTCACAACACGACTTCCGATCCATATGATAAGATGGTGCAGCTTTATACGATATGCAGTTACCTCGGAAGCGAAACCCACGGCGAACTGCTGACCGAATATTTCAACGACCTGCAACGTCGCATTGCTGCTTTGCCGCTCACCACCTTCTCTATCCGCAACAAGCTCTATTCACAACAGGCCATAACGTATACCAACAACGGTGACCATCTCAAGGCGATTGAAGCTGACCGTCAGCTGCTTGAGATAATGGATGAGATGGAGCGCAACTATAAGCAGGCAGGACGCAAATATCGCAATTTTGACCTTAACCGATACGTGAGCCTGCGCCGCATACTCCGGAATTATGAAGGACTGACCGATGAGGAAACCGACAAATATTACATGGAGCTGCTCGACGTGACCAACCGGCTTGGAGCCGCGAAGGCTGATATGGACTACTATAAGCAGCCTCAGCTCTATGTGATGATGAAGCGCAAGCAGTATGCCGATGCTATTCCGTTGATCAAGTTCAATCTTGACAAGAGCACCGACATATTCAGCCGCCGTTATTACCTGCAGCAACTCATGATTGCGGCTGAGGCTGTGGGCGATCACGATTCCCAGCTTATGGCGTCAAGTGAATATGCCAAGGCGCTTGAGGATTTCGTCAAACTCAAATCAGCCGAACGCTATCGTGAGTTGCAGATTATTTATGAGGTGAACCGGCTGAAGGACCGCAACACTATGAATGAGCTTGATCGCCAGCGGGAGTCAAACCGTATGCAGAACATGGTGATCAACATCAGCATTGTGGCCCTTGTGGTGCTCCTTTTGGTCGCTGTGGTGTTTATCGGTCTGTTCCGCAGATTTCGCAAGATGTCGTTGCAACTGGAGCAGTCAAATGTCGAGTTGGAGCATGAGAGCGATGTGCTGAAAACCACTCGCGATAAACTCATCGCGGCCCGCGACAAGGCCCGCGAGGCGGAAAAGAATAAAACTGATTTCATCAACTACATCAGTCACGAGATCATCACTCCTCTCAACACGATCACCGAATATTCGCAGATGATCATAGACTCCACCGAGGAGAGCAAGCGCGATTATCTGAATCATTTCTCGCAGGTGGTTCAGCTCAACACACTGATGCTTCAGTCATTTGTGCTTGATTTGCAGGACTTCTCGCAGTTGGAGTCGAAGCGTATGTCAGTCAAGATACGCCCCACTGACATCAAGAACATTTGCCGCCTTGCCATCGACAACGTCAAGCTCAATCTGAACCCGGGGGTGAAACTGGTCTTTGCAAAGGAGGATTCAGAGCCGGTGTTGATCGACACAGACCCCTATCGTCTGCAGGTGGTGTTGCTTAATTTGCTGATCAATGCGGCCAAGTTCACCGATAAAGGCATGATTACCCTCGACTATGAAGTGGAGCCTGATAAGGTCAATTTCATAGTCACCGACACCGGTTGTGGCATTCCTGAGGGAATGGAAGAAGCTATCTTCAATCGTTACGAAAAGTGTGATGTGGAGAGCGATGGCCCCGGACTCGGACTGCCTGTGTGCCGGCTGATTGCCAATCTGCTCGGAGGCTCCATCAAGGTTGATACCTCCTACACCGAGGGTGCGCGCTTCGTGTTCACGCTTCCTCGTGTTGCAGCGGAAGAGTGATCCTGAAAGTGGTGCCTATGCCCGGTTCCGATTGCTTGACATAGATGCGCCCGCCATGATATTGCTCCACGATTCTCTTGGCTAAGGTGAGGCCGAGGCCCCATCCCCGGCTTTTTGTGGTGAATCCGGGATTGAATATCGACTTGAAATCGCGTCGGGCAATTCCGCGTCCGGTATCGGTCACTTCGATGGCGGCCAGATTTCCCTCACGGAAGGTGGCCACATCGATGGCTCCATGTCCCTCCATGGCATCGACCGCATTTTTAATCAGATTCTCCATTACCCATTCGAGTAGAGGGGTGCTCAGGCTGCACGTCAGAGGTTCATGGCTGAGTCTGGTGGAGAGTTGGACCGATCGCGATATACGGGTGCGCATATAGTCTGCCGCAGCGCCGACTATAGCGTTCAGATCGCTCGTCTGCATCACCGGTTCCGAGCCGATCTTGCCAAAACGTGAGGCAATAGTGTGCAGGCGTTGCACATCTTTGCTTATCTCTCCCGCAGTTTCCGAATCGACACCATATGAGGGGAGAATCTCGGTCCAGGCCATAAGCGATGAGATCGGTGTGCCCAGTTGATGGGCTGTTTCCTTGCTCAGACCTACCCACACTTTGTTTTGCTCTGCTTTTTTGCTTGATGTCACGGCGTAATACACCACTCCCACAAACGCCATCATCACGGCCAACTGTATGTAGGGATAGAGGCTCAGACGTTGCAACAGGCGAGAGTCCTCATAGTAGAGATGCTGCACCTCGTCGGGTCCGATGTTGATGTCAACGATGTTTGATCCGGCTTTTTTCAGCTTCTGGAGCTTCTTCTGGAGAAAGGCCTTGTTGACGGGAGTGATCACCCATGGCGGGAGCGAGTCGGTGTTTTCCGGCAGATCGAAATTGCGCTGTTGGAGTATGCTGTCACTGTCGTTGGTGACCAGCACGGGTATGGTGCGGTTTGCCTCGATTATTTTCAACAGGAAGTTTATGTCGGTACCCTCGGTGCTTCCGAATGGGTCGGCGCCGGCAATTTCGCGTGTGGCATCTGCCCATATCTCCATGCGGTCGCGTTCCTGGGCCGCGAGGTCGCGCACGAGCGAATTGCTGACCCACAAAAAGAACGCCACCACGGCTGCCGTGATAAAGAGAAATATCACGGTGCCGCGGCGGCGCAATTCGTAAATGTCGGCCATCAGGCGTTGGCTATTGCAGCTGCTATCTTTTCCATCTCCTCGGCCGGAAGGCTGAGTTTAGGTGCCCGGAAGTCCATGTCGGCTTCGGTTTGCAGAGGCACCAGGTGGATGTGGGCGTGAGGCACTTCCATACCGAGCACTGCCACGCCGATGCGTTTGCAAGGCAGTGCTTTCTTCATTTTCACGGCCACTTCGCGGGCAAAAGCCCATAGCGAGGCATATTCTTCTGGTGTCAGATCAAACAGATAGTCCACTTCGCGGCGGGGGATCACCAGAGTGTGTCCCGGAGCCATCGGATTGATGTCGAGGAAAGCGAAGTGTTCGGAGTCTTCCGCAACTTTGTATGAAGGAATTTCTCCTGCTGCGATTTTAGCGAATATACCCATTGTTTATATCAGAAAGTGATGTTGACGATCTCGAATTTCATCAGGCCGGCAGGTACGCGGATCTCCACCACATCGCCGAGGCCATGTCCGAGCAGACCTTGGGCGATCGGGGTCGATGTGCCGATTTTTTTCTCCTTGAGATTGGCTTCGGAGTCGGCCACGATTGTATATTCCATTGCCATTCCGTTTGCCAGGTTCTTGATTGTCACTTTATTCATAATCTGGACTTCGTGGGAGTTCAGTTTGCTTTCATCGATGATGCGGGCATTGGCCACGAGGTCTTTCAGCTGGGCAATCTTCATTTCCAGCAGTCCCTGGGCTTCTTTGGCGGCATCATATTCGGCATTTTCCGAGAGGTCGCCTTTGTCGCGGGCTTCGGCGATAGCGGCCGATATGCGAGGACTTTCCACCGATTCCATATAGGCTATTTCGTCCATTTTTTTCTTATAGCCGTCTTTGGTCATGTAAGTTATTGCCATGGTAGATAATTTCTGTTTAGGGTTTTGTGGTTTTTGAAAAGAGATAAAAAAATAAGGAATCCCGGCCGGGGGTTATCCCGGAGAGATCCTGGTTGAGTTTCATTATTTCAGTGCAAAGTTACGATTTTATTTTGCAAATTACAAATATAGTTAGCCTAAATCGCCGAACTCTTGAGCCAAAGCGTGAAAGCGCTTCAGGTTTTCCGGGCCGAAGCGCATCATGGAGGCTTCGACTTCGGCCATCGGTTTGCGCTTCATGTGGCCTGATTTGGAGTAGAATTTGTCGGCGTAGCAGATCAGGCGTTCCAGGAGTGTCTCGGGTACGAGCGGCGGGATGCCTGTGCCGGTGTGGCGTTCGGCCACTCTTGCCCATGATTCGGGGGCTCCCTCTTTGCGCAGCAGAGCGGCTCCGAGAGGTCCGTGTTCGATATATGGAGCTTCGCCATGGCAGTGTATCGATGGCGCCGATGTGAGAAATATGCCGATGTCGTGCATCATTGCTGCGGCGCGCACTTCCTCGGGATCGAGCGGCAGGTTGAGCCTCGCCGCGATGGACAGAGCCTCGTCGGCCACTTGGCGGGAATGCAGCAAAAAGATATCCCGCAGGGGTGACCCTGCGGGATAATATTTGTCGATGATCCGATCAGTCAATGATTGTGTTCCATCCATGCTCATCGGGAAGTTCTCCTAATTGTATGCCACGCAGAGTGTTGTAGAGAGCGGTGACAACTGGGCCCGGTTTGCCGTCGTGAAGAATCACGTATTTGTGGCCCGTGTCGATGTCGTGCACCTCGCCGACCGGCGATGCCACTGCCGCGGTGCCGCATGCTGCTGCTTCGCTCACCTCTTCGAGCTCATCGAGGGTGATGTGGCGCTGCTCCACTTCGATGCCCATGTCGCGTGCCAGCTGCATGAGGCTCTTGTTGGTGATCGACGGAAGGATCGAGTCCGAAGCGGGGGTGATGTATTTGCCGTCCTTGATGGCGAAGAAGTTGGCCGGGCCGCATTCGTCGAGATATTTCTTCTCCTTGGGGTCGAGATAGAGCACTGCCGAGTAGCCCAGCTCGTGGGCGTGCTCGCCGGCGCGGAGCGATGCGGCGTAGTTGCCGCCCACTTTCAAGCGTCCGGTGCCTTTGGGGGCCACGCGGTCATATTCGCGCATGATGCAGATGTTGGTGGGCTTGAATCCCTCCTTGAAGTAAGGGCCTACGGGCGACACGAACACGACAAACATATATTCCTTGGCGGGTTTCACGCCAACCTGGGCTGACATGCCGATTTCAAGCGGGCGGATATAGAGCGATGCGCCCGATCCGTACGGGGGCACAAAGCGCTCGTTGAGCTTCACGGCCCGTACCACCATCTCTTTAAACAGTTCTTCGGTGATAGGAGCCATCAGCAGGCCGCGGGCAGAGTCTGCTATGCGTCGCGCATTTTCTTCCAGACGGAAAATGCGGATTTTGCCATCTTTGCCGCGGAAAGCTTTGAGTCCTTCAAAGATTTCCTGTCCATAATGAAGGCAGGTGGCTGCCATATGGATCGAGATGTTGACATCCGTTGTTTCCTCAATGGGACCCCACTGTCCGTCGCGGAAAGTGCAGCGCACATTGTAATCGGTGGGAACATAGCCGAATGAAAGACCGGCCCAGTCTAAATCGTTAGAAGCCATATTATTTTCTGATTTTGGTTCTGTTTGAGTGGCAAAGATACGCATTACAATCAAAAGTTAAAAGTTAAAAGAGAAAAAAATCTGTTGAAATCGCGCTGAAAGTGGCTTGCCATGCGGCTTTGCGGGCAGTTGGCGCGATAGCATTTTGTAGCAGTGAAACTAATTTGATCAACAAAATGTTTGCGTATTCAAAAATTATATTTAAATTTGCGGTTGAAACCACCACTTGGTGACTACGGTATGTGTGAGTACTCTTATCTCACCAGGCCCTTCCGGGTCGAAACATCGCTACCTTAATTATCACTTTATGAAGTAAGACTACGATTTTTCTTAAATACTATGAAACCAAGGAAGGGATGGACGGGATTACTTATAGTTCCGGCAGGCCGATGCTGTAGTTGCATGGCCTGCCGGTTATTATGTTTTTTGGGGGGATGAATAGTCCGGTGTCGGTCAGTCGAGGATAAACAGAGAGGGATATGGCTCCTGGTTGCGTAACAGGATGATGGTGCCCAGATCGTTGTCGGCATAGTGTTGCCTGATGTTGCTTTTCTGCACTTCTGTCAACGGAGTCTGATGCGTCTGTATCTGCTCGAAATAGGCAGTGGCTGTCAGCAGGTCCATGAGCAGATCGGTGGGATTGTCTATCACTTTCGACAGCTTTTCTTTCGTGTCCTGCTGCCACTCAGCTATGTCTGTGTCGGCTATCGGTTCGATGCCCACCGGAATCTGATTGAGTATCGCATTTGTGATAGCCCGCAGATTTGGATATAATTCATCGAGAATCATCGGCGAAAAGTTCACCTGATTAAGAAACGTGTAATAGTCCGCCGGCGGTGCGCTGATCGCTGTGGTGTCCACGTCGTAATACATCGCGCCAAGCGTCTTGGCCATCTCCTCATAGCCAAGCAGCGTTTTGCTCATGTAGAAGTGCGTAAGCTCATTGTCGATCCATCGGGCCTCGTCAGAATCCACGTTGAGCCCTCCGGTCACCTGAGCTATTGATTGACGCAGGTTGGAGTCCATCTCCCAGTCGCGGAACTTGAAGCAATCTTCATAGATCTCTTTCGTAGGCTCGGAAGTGTGTCCGAGGTCCATTATGAAGGAGTTGAGCCGACCTGAGCGGTCTATTCTGCCGGTGCCTCCCGAGTGGGCCACATCTGTGATCTGGCCGTCGGTGTTAAGGGTGATGTCGAGCGTCAGAGGGCGTTGTTGGTTCAGGCCTACAGTCAGATAACTGCCGGAACGTTCGCCTTTGCGTTTGATGGTCAGCTGATTGTTCTCCTTTGTGAGCACTTCCATCGGGATTTTCCCGGTCCAGGTGCTGTTGTCGGAACGCTCGAGAATTACTGGAATCGGCTCGGCCCAACGGCGGGCGGTCATGGCGTTGTCGAGCAGGGGATACCAGTTGACGCCCATCTCAATGGCTTCCGGATCAATGGACTTATCGGCATGGAGATGTACCGTGATCTGGGCTTCGCCTAACTTTATGGCGTTGTCTTCAAACTTGGTAGGTTCATTGTCAATGGGTTTGCTGCAACCAGTCACTGCGAGCAGCATGACGGCCATGATGGCGAGGAGTTTGTGTGTCTGATAAAACATGTTGAATATTTTTTGCAAAAATAGTGAAATTTTCTCAATTATCAAATTTGAAGTTGCCGGGATTTTGTGGATGTGGTTGCTGTTTATTCGCAGAAAAGCCGTAACTTTGCAGAATATCTCATTAATATATATAAAGCAAGCATGAAACTGACAAAAATCGCTTTTGCAATGACTATCGCATTGACAGGATGCACGTCGCAGACAGAGCATCTCAAGAGCCTGAATCCCGACTATTTCGACAAGGATATCCCTGCCGGAGAGGATTTCTATCGCCACGTCAACAGCGGCTGGCAGAAGGCTCATCCACTGACCGATGAATATGCCCGCTATGGAAATTTCAACATTCTGGCCGACTCTGCCGAGGTGCGCGTGCGCGACCTGGTGCTTGGCCTTAAGGCCACTAATCCCGAGAAGGGCACTGTGGCCCACAAGGTTTCGACCATTTATGAACTGGGCATGGACTCCGTGCGTCTGAACGCCGAGGGTGCCGCTCCGATCCTTGCTGACCTCAAAAAGATCGAGGAAACTCCTGCCGAGGGCATGACCGACCTCTTCCTCTGGATGCAGGGCAACTATGCAAGCCCCTTCTTCAGCGCCGGTCCGATGGAGGATCTTGAAGACTCAAACAGTTATGCCATGTATGTGAGCAGCGGCGGCATGGGTCTTGGCGACCGCGATTACTATCTGCTCGACGACGAGCGCAACACTCAGGTGCGCGAGGCCTACAAGACTTTGATTCAGGCCCAGATGCAGAACGCCGGATATTCAGCTGAAGAAGCAGCACGCATCATGTCAAACGTGATGAAGATCGAAACCGCTCTGGCCGAAAAGGCCTGGACCCGCGAACAGAGCCGCAATCTTCCTGCCATGAACAATCCCCGCACCATGGAGGAACTGCAGCAGATGTATCCTTCCGTGAACTGGCCCAACTTCTTCCACGAAACCATGGGCATCGACTCAATCACCCGTGTGATTGTGACTGAGATCGATCCGATCGGCAGAGGTGTGGAGCTGCTTGCCAACTCTTCAGAGCGCGAGATCAAGGACTACTATCTCTGGAAATATGTGAGCCAGGCATCGTCGATGCTGAGCGATGACTTCACTGCCGCCAACTTCGAGTTCAGCAAGGTGGTGCGCGGTGTCAAGGAGCAGCGTCCACGCTGGAAGCGCGCTCTGGGTGCTACCGAAGGCGCTCTGGGCGAGGCCGTCGGCGAGCTCTACGTAGAGAAATACTTCCCCCAATCATCCAAGGACTACATGGTAGGCCTCGTGGAGAACCTCCGCACAGCCCTCGGCAAGCATATCGACAACCTCGACTGGATGTCTGACACCACCAAGGCCAAGGCTCACGAGAAGCTCGCCGCCTTCACCGTGAAGATCGGCTATCCCGACAAGTGGAAAGACTACTCATCTATGGAGATCGACCCCGCCCTCTCCTACTACGAGAATATGCACAATGCTTCGATGTGGCATCAGCGCGACACCTACTCCAAATGGGGCAAACCCGTCGACCGCACCGAATGGGGCATGACTCCTCAGACCGTCAATGCCTACTATAACCCGATGGCCAACGAGATCGTGTTCCCCGCAGCCATTCTCCAGGCTCCTTTCTTCGACCCCGAGGCTTCCGATGCTGAAAACTATGGCGGTATCGGCGTGGTGATCGGCCATGAAATGACTC
>JAAGKN010000472.1_pt1 | contig 52996 bp, 50 predicted proteins | sample 6206371 | NCBI WGS metagenome assembly JAAGKN01 (sample SAMN11533720, study PRJNA540317) | gut metagenome | isolation source: fecal pellets from male and female animal of same cohort | host: Peromyscus leucopus | place: USA:CA | collected 2017
GCCGTGCAGCACCACGAATCCGTCGTAGCTGTCGTAGTTGTCGGCGATGGCGCGCACGATGTCCTGCCAATGGGCGGGACTCATGTCGCTGGAGTCGATGGGCGGGTCGAACTGAATGTTGTCGATGACATAGTCCAGCATCTTCACCTTGGGCACGTTGTCCATCAGGTGCGAGAAGTCGAAGGGCCTGAGGGCCTTGGTGGCCTGGTCCTCGATCATGCCTATGGTGCCGCCGGTGTAGACTATGAGAATACGCGGTTTCATTGCCGAGAGCTGCGAGTGGGTGTGGGGTTTACTTCACCTGTGCGCCCGGGGCCACGGGCGCGCTGATGCCTGCGAGCACGAGGCTTCCGTCCTTGTCCTCGGCGCTGAGGAGCATGCCCTGGCTCTCGATGCCGCGGAGCTTGCGCGCGGGGAGGTTGGCGATGAAGACCACCTGGCTTGCCCACGAGGGCGGCGGGGTCGGGATAGCTTTTGGCGATGCCGCTGACGATGGTGCGGTGCCGGCCCGTGCCGTCGTCGATGAGGAATCGCAGCAGCTTGTCGGCCTTGGGCACGCGCTCGCACTCGAGCACGGTGCCCACGCGCAGGTCGGAGCGGCAGAAGGTGTCGAAGTCCACGTCGGCCTGCTGCTCGGCGGGTTTCCACGAGGCTTCGAGATTGGCTTTCTTGGTGTCGGCGAGGCGCTTGAGCTGGGCCTGTATGGCTTCGTCTTCTATCTTGTCGAAGAGGAGTTCGGGCTGTGCTATGCGGGCGCCTGCGGGGATGAGCTCGGTGCTGCCCAGCATGTCCCAGGTGAGGGCGTTGCCGCCCAGCATCTTCAGTAGGCGGGCGGCCATGAAGGGGATGAAGGGCTCGAAGGCCACGGCGATGTTGGCGCAGAGCTGCAGGGCGGTGTTGAGTATGGTGGCGGTGCGGGCCATGTCGGTCTTGGCCACCTTCCAGGGCTCGGTCTCCTGCAGGTAGCGGTTGCCGAGGCGGGCTATCTCCATGGCCTGCTTGAGGGCCTCGCGGAAGTGGAATGTGTCGAGCGACTCGGTCAGCGCGTCGACCGTGTCGCGCAGCTCTGCGAGCATGCGCTCGTCGACGGGCTGGAGGTCGGTGGCGGGCTGCACGATGCCGTCGAAATATTTGTGGGTGAGCACCATGGCGCGGTTGACGAAGTTGCCGAGGATGGCCACAAGCTCGTTGTTGTTGCGCGCCTGGAAGTCGGCCCAGGTGAAGTCGTTGTCCTTGGTCTCGGGAGCGTTGGCGGTGAGCACGTAGCGGAGCACGTCCTGCTTGCCGGGGAAGTCGCGGAGGTATTCGTGGAGCCACACGGCCCAGTTGCGCGAGGTGGAGATCTTGTCGCCCTCGAGGTTGAGGAACTCGTTGGCGGGCACATTGTCGGGCAGCTGGAAGCCGTCGCCGTAGGCCATGAGCATGGCGGGGAAGACGATGCAGTGGAACACGATGTTGTCCTTGCCGATGAAGTTGATGATGCGTGTCTCGGGGTCTTTCCACCAGTTCTCCCACGTGTCGGGCAGCAGCTCCTTGGTGTTGGAGATGTAGCCGATGGGGGCGTCAAACCACACGTAGAGCACCTTGCCCTCGGCGCCTTCCACGGGCACGGGGATACCCCAGTCGAGGTCGCGGCTCACGGCGCGGGGCTGCAGGCCCAGGTCGAGCCACGACTTGCACTGGCCGTAGACGTTGGTCTTCCACTCCTTGTGGCCCTCAAGAATCCAGTGCTGGAGCTTGTCCTGCCAGCGGTCGAGGGGGAGATACCAGTGGTAGGTCTCGCGGAGCACGGGGGTGTTGCCGGTTTCGGCGCAGCGGGGGTTGATGAGGTCGGTGGCGCTGAGCGACGAGCCGCATTTCTCGCACTGGTCGCCATAGGCGCCGGGAGCGTGGCACACGGGGCATTCGCCCACCACGTTGCGGTCGGTGACGAAGCGTCCGGCGCCTTCGTCGTAGAATTGCATTGACGGCTTTTCCACAAAGCCGCCCTTGTCGTTGATGCGGGTGAAGAACTCCGATGCGGTGGCCGCATGCGTCTCGGAGGTGGTGCGGGAGTAGACGTCGAAAGATATGCCGAGCTCCTCGAAGGAGTCTTTGATGATCTTGTGGTAGCGGTCCACGATGTCCTGGGGGGTGACACCCTCCTTGCGGGCCTTATGGTGATGGGCACTCCGTGCTCGTCGCTGCCGCCCACCATCATCACCTCCTCCCCTTGAGGCGGAGATAACGTGCGTAGATGTCGGCCGGAACATACACGCCGGCCAGATGGCCGATGTGCACCGGACCGTTGGCGTAGGGCAGGGCGGTGGTGATGAGTGTGCGCTTGAATTTCTTGTCCATTATCCTTTTTTTGCTTTCAAAGTGCAAAAATAAGGATTTTTGCGGAAAAAGAAAAATAATAGTTTAGATAGAGGCCGGCTGAGCCGGCTATGGCTTATAGGAGCTATAGGACTTATAGGAGCTATAGGACTTATAGGACTTATAGGACTTATGGGGCTTATATGGCTTATATGGCTTATAAGGCCTATGGGCTTATTGGGCGGGAACTTCGATGACGCGGTGGAGCTCGGGATACCAGAGGTAGCCGCGGAGGCGGGTGCGGCCCATGTCGCGGAGCATGCGCATGTAGCCGCGCACCTGCACGAGGTGGGCGGGCTGGGGCTCGGAGGTGAATTTATAGTCGATGATGTCGATGGTGCCGTCGGGGTAGGTGACTATGCGGTCGGGACGGAAGCTTTCGCGGCGCGAGGGCACGTAGATGGTGCGCTCGGTCATGACGCGGACGTCGGGGCCGAACCAGCGGCTGCAGTGGTCGGCGGCCGCCCGGAAGGCCTCGCTGAGGGTGCGGGCGTAGTCGTCGGCCTGCTGCGGGGTGTAGCGGGCGCGCACGCCGGTGAGGCGTATGGCGCTCTGCAGGTCGTCGGGGGTGCGCATCTGGGCGAGGATGTTGTGAAGGTCGTTGCCGCGCTCGGCTGCTGCGGCGCGAGCGCGCTCCTCGGCGTCAGAGCTGTGGCGCGAGGCGTCGTCGCGGGTGGGCTGCTCGTTGCCGATGTCGAGGTCCTGCTCGAGGGCTGCGGCGGTGATGTCGGTGACGGTGGTGAGCTCGCGGGTGTCGTCGCGCATGCTCACGATGTAGGCCGGGGCGGGGGCGGGAGCTTCGGCGGGTGTGGTGCGGGCCTGTGGGACGGTGGGCTCGCCGAAGACGTAACGGCCGGGCTCGTCGGCGCATTGGCCGTCGGGCAGGCAGAGGCTTTCGGGCAGGGTGTCGTCGGGGTGGGTGGCCTGTAGGGCGCGCTCCACGACGGGGCCGAGGGTGGTGCCGCCGTAGTGCACTATGAGCTCGCGCGAGGGGCGAGTGAAGGCCACGTAGGTGAGGTTGAGGCGGTCGGCGAGCTGCAGGGCCACGTTGCGGTCGTAGCGGGCGGCGAAGTCGGGGCCGAGCTCGCGCCATGTGGAGGATGTGGGCAGAGGCAGCACGGGCGGCCGGTCGGCGGGGTCGGCGATGTCGATGGCCTCGGCGGGCATCCACTCTGTCTCTTTCTTGGGCGCGAGCGACCACTTGGCGAAGGGCAGGTGGACGCAGGCCCACTCGAGGCCCTTGGCCTTGTGGACTGTCATGACGGTGACCGCGTCGAGCGAGGCCGAGGCGCCGACGGTGAGGCGCGACGACTTGCGCTCCCACCAGGCGAGGAAGGCGTGGACGGAGGGGTTGTAGACGGCGCAGTAATCGAGCACGCAGTCCTGGAAGGCGGCGAGGTAGGCGAACTCGCGTTCGCGCTGGGCGGGCGGCACGCAGCGGGCGATGATGACCTCGACGAGGGCGGAGAGGCTGGAGGCGCAGGCGCCGCGCACGCTGAGGGCCTCGGCGCTGAGGTCGGCCACGGAACCCTCGCCCATGGCGCGGTCGAGGGCCTCGCGCAGGTCGCAGCCGTCCTTGCCGACGGCATACTCGAAGCGCGAGAGCATGAGCAGGATGTCGTGGTGGGATGCGTAGCCGCCGTCGTCGGGGCGCAGGGCGCTTTCGGGGCCGTAGCTGCGGTCGACATACTTGAGCACGCTGATGATGAGGTTGACGGCGGCGCTGCGGTCGAGGCGCATGCCCTCGGCGCTGCAGAGGGGAATGGCGGGGTATTCGCGCATGAGGAACTCGACGAGCATGTTGACGTTGTCGTTGCGGGCGTCGAGGATGGCAATGTCGCGCCAGCGGTAGCCGGCGTCGTGCTGGCGCAGGATGTCGGCGGCCATGGCGTGCATGGATGCCTCGTCGGGGCTGCGGTCGGCGTCGGCCTGCGCTATGGCGTCGAGGCTGCGCATCTCCACGTAGGCCCCGAGGCCGTCGAAGCGCGAGAAGAGCGCCTGGCGCACGTTCTCGTAGCCTTCGACGCCGAGCTCGTCGGCGAGGCGGGCGAAGAGGGCATTGTTGAAGCGCACGATGCCGTGGGCGCTGCGGTGGTTGGTGTTGTCGGCGGGGTCGGAGCCGCGCTTCGCTGTGCTGGCGGGGAAATCCTCGGCGGCCACGCGATGGTGCAGCAGGCTGCTGTCGGAGTTGCGGAAGCGGTAGATGGCCTGCTTCTCGTCGCCGATTATGAGGCTGTCGGCCTGTTCGGCCAGGCCGTTGGCCACAAGCGGCCGCAGGTTCTCCCACTGCATCACGCTCGTGTCCTGGAACTCATCGATCAGGAAGTGGTGCAGCTCCACGCCTATGCGCTCGTAGATGAACGGCACCTCGGCGCCGTTGATGATGCGGCGCAGCAGGTCGTTGGTGTCGCTCATGAGCACCAGATTGTTGTCGCGGCGGTAGCGGGCGACGTACTGCCAGGCAAGGCCGAGGAACTCGAGGCCGCGGGCGGCGGGTCCGAGCAGGAGCATGAACTCGATGCGGCGGGCCTCCTCGCGCATGGCGACGGCGGCGCCGCGCAGGGTGTCGGTGAGCTGCTGCGGGGGCCAGACGGTGTCGCGTCCGAGCTTGGGCAGGCGGGTCTTGGTGTAGATTTTGGCAGGGGCGCCTTCGTCGCAGACGGCGCGCACGGTCAGGGCCTTGTCGGCGCGGAAACCGAACTTGGCGCCGTCGCGCACGCGGCCCGCGGCGGCCTGTTCGAAGAGGCCCAGCAGGGTGCGGTTGCATATCTCGCGCCCCGAGCCGTAGGCGTCGAGGGCCGCGAGGGCTTCGGCCGCGAGGGCCTTGAGGCGGGCCTCGGCGGCGCCGCGGGCGGCGGCTATGGCGCTGCGGTAGCGGCTGATGCGGGAGGGGTCGTCGAAGTAGGCCATGCAGGCCTCGGCGTAGGGCTTGAAGCCTTCGTCGCACATGTGGGCCACGAAGCTGACGATGTCGCCCGACATGCGGCGCGAGTTCTGGAACACGTTGAAGCTTGCGCCGCCCTGCAGGCGCTCGCGCATGAATTCGGCTATCCAGCGCTTTATCTGCTGCTCGCGCGGTGGCTGTGCCGAAGTTGAGATCGTCGAACAGCATGCCCACACCGGCGGCCACGGCGTAGCGGTCGTTGAGCTCCACCTCGTAGTCGCCCTGATGGTCTACCTCGCGGGCGAATGTGCGCAGTATGGTCTGCGAGAAGGAGTCGATGGTGCTGACGTGGAAGTTGCGATAGTCGGTGAGCAGGTCGTGGAGGGCCGCGGCGGCCTCGGCGCCGAGGGCCTCGGGGGTGCAGCCGAGCAGGCGGCAGAGGGCGTCGGTGTAGGGCGCCGTGGCGGTGTGGCGTGCCAGGGTGTCGAGCTCGCGCACGATGCGTGTCTTCATCTCCTCGGTGGCCTTGTTGGTGAAGGTGATGGCCAGGATGCTGCGGTGGCGGTCGGCGCGCCGGCGTGTGTCGCCGGCGCCGTTGAGGCTGTAGGTGCCGTGCTCGCGGTCCTTGACTCCGAGCAGGGCCTTGATGTATTCGAAGGCGAGGGTGTAGGTCTTGCCCGAGCCGGCCGAGGCTTTGTAGATGGTGAGCATGGGGGAGATGAGGGGGGATGAGACGGGGTGGGGCGGGCGTCAGAAGTCGCCGCGACACTTGTAGCCCATGGCCTGCAGGGCGCGTGCGGCGTCGGCGCGGCGGTCGCCCTGCACGAGCACTTCGCAGCCGCGGGCCGAGCCGCCCGTGGCGAGGCGTTTCTTGAGGGCCGAGGCGGCGTCGCGGGCCTGAGTGTCGCTGTCGAAGCCGGCTATGATGGTGGCCGTCTTGCCGCCGCGGCCTTTGCGCTCCATGCTGATGGTGAGCGCGGGCAGGCGCGCGGGCTCGGGCCCGGCTTCGGGCAGGTCGGCTCCGGCGGGCAGGTCGGGGTTGGAGGCGAGGAAGGCAGCGAGGGCCTCGAGGCGGTTGTCACTCATGGCTGTGGGTGTGGGTTGCGGTGATGGCGGCGGAGTCGGCTTCCTCGTAGTCGCGGATGTCGGCGGGCGAGGGTCCGGAGCAGAGCTGTATGGCCATGGCCAGGCGTGCGCGCTGCTCCACGGGCAGAGCCTGCATGAAGGTGTCGACGGCCTCGGGGTTGCGCCTGAGGGCGCGGCGCACGCATCGTGCGGCCATGGCGGCGTCGGCCTCGCTACCGCTGCGGCTGTCCTCGGAGAGGGCGGAGTAGACGAGTGCTGCGCGGCAGAGCTCGGCGGCGCTCATGGCGGCGGTGTCGCTGCTGTTGAGCAGGAGCTCGATGCCTCGCCTGGCGTCGTCGGTGTCGCCGCTCTCGACGCTCATCTCGGCGGCGCCTATGCGCTCGTCGGCCGTGGAGCTGCCGCATGCGGCGAGGATGGCTGCGAGGAGCAGGCAGAGTGGGGTGCGTGTGCTCATAAATCGTTGACTTTTTCGACAAATGCCATCATCTTGATGGCGGTTTCGGCGGCTTCGGTGCCTTTGTTGCCGAGCTGCCGCCTGCGCGGTCGAGGGCCTGCTGCTCGTCGTCGACGGTGAGCACGCCGAAAATCACGGGGGTGTCGCAGTCGGCGTTGAGGGCGGTGACGCCTTGGGTGACGCTCTGGCACACGTAGTCGAAGTGGGGGGTGTCGCCGCGGATGACGCAGCCGAAGACGATGACGGCGTCGTAGCGTCCGGCGTCGATGAGGGTGGATGCGGCGAAGCTGAGCTCTACGGCGCCGGGAACGTCGAAGAGTTCGAAGTCGACGCCCTGCTCGGAGAGCAGAGCGGTGGCGCCGTCGCGCAGGGCGGCGGTGATGTGGCGGTTCCACTCGGCGGTGACTATGGCTACGCGCTTGTCGGTGAGGACGGGGAGCGGCGAGGAGGGGTTGGATTTGTCGGTGTGCACTATTTTGGGGAGTTTGGAGTTTTTAGTTTGGAGTGTGGAGGGCTGGGCCATCTAAGCCGGCTGAGCCATCTATGGCGAATGGGACTTATAGGACTTATAGGAGTTATAGGGCCTATGGAGCTTTGAGCTTATGGGCCCTGGCTTATGGGCCCTGACCTTTGGCCCCTCTTACCTACCCCTTATTCCCTATCAACTATCCTATCCGTGTTGGCGCTGCCAGGGGTCGGGCAGGGCGGCGACGGCGGTGTCGGCTGTGGCGACGGCGGAGCGGAGTATGGCTTCGCGCAGCATTTTGGGGGCGGAGCGGAGGAGTTCGGAGGTGGCTTCGTTGTCGTAGAGGGCCTTGACGGCGCCTGCGGCTACGCCGGCGTTCCAGACGAGCGAGCCGCACTCGGAGAGGGGCAGCTCGAGGGAGTCGCAGGCGGCGGCGCTGTGGTAGCTGATGGTGCGGCTTGCGGCGTCGACGTTGAGCAGGGCGGGGCAGTAGAAGGATATGTGGTTGCGCCAGCAGGTGGCGGCGTCGGGGTTGGAGAAGATGAGCTGCAGGTCGGCCGAGCGGGTGCATACGAGCCGGGCGAGTTCGAGGTTCTCGAGTATGGCGGGCATGACGCGCGTGATGCGGGGTTCCTGAGTGGCGAGGTAGCCGGGCAGGTAGACGAGCAGGGCTTTGCGCTCGGCGGCGTGCTGGAGCAGGGGGAGCATGCGCCGGCGCATGCGTCGGTCGATGGCGTAGTAGCCTCCGAACACTACGATGTCGCCCTCGCTTATGTCGGGCCAGATGATGTCGAAGCAGTCGTCGGCGTAGCTTTCGTAGCGCGTGACGCCCATGAGGCCGTCGGGGCGGGGCATGAAGATGGCTACGGGCGTGCGGCCTTCGGTGAAGCGGTCGATGCTGCGTGTGGCTACTCCTGCGCCGGCGAGGGTGGCGACGACGGTGTCGCCCACGGCGTCGGCTGCGGCTTCGGAGGCCATGGCTACGGGCAGGCCTTCGCGGGCGAGCAGCATGGCTGCGTTGGCAAGGCGTCCGCCGGGCATGGAGCCGAGCGGAGTGCCGTCGGCACTGAACACGATGTCGAGGGCGCACTCGCCTATGCAGATGATGGACTTCATGGGGAAGTTAGGAGTTTGGAGTTGGGAGTTTGGAGTTGGGAGTTTTTTGTTTTTGTCTCCTTTTTCTTTAGTTTTTGCCTCCCTTTTATTGCGGGCGGCGTGCTGCTACTCCGAGGTAGCCGCCGTGGTGGCGCTTGGCGTACTGCTCGCGGGTGAAGCCTATGGCCTGCATGACGTTGACCACGAGGACGTCGCCGATGACGGTCATGACGGTGGTGCTGGTGGTGGGGGTGAGGCCGAGGGGGCAGACTTCGGGCGAGGAGCCGGTGGGGAGCACGGCGTCGGCGCGCAGGGCCAACGGGCTGTCCGGAGCGCCTGTGATGACGATGATGGGGAGCCCGTCGTAAAGGCCGGCGGCCAGGTCGATGAGCTCGAGTATCTCGCGGGTCTTGCCGGAGTTGCTGACCAGCAGCAGCACATCGTCGGGCGTGAGCACGCCCAGGTCGCCGTGCTGGGCCTCGCTGGGATGGAGGAAGACGGCGGGCGTGCCGGTGGAGCAGAACGTGGTGGCGATGTTCATGGCTATCTGGCCGGCCTTGCCCATGCCCGAGGTGACGAGCTTGCCGCCGCGGCGGTGCACGCGGTCGACGATGATCTCGACGGCGCGCACATAGTCGTCGGTGACGGGTATGGAGGCCACGGCCCGGCTCTCGGCGTCGAGTATGGTCTGCATGGATTGTTTTACGGCTTGGGGGTCCATGGTGTCAGTCTTCGTAGGGAGTGGGGTCGGGTAGGCCGGCGTCGCGCAGGGCCTCGCGCCGCTCGCAGCATGTGCCGCAACGGCCGCAATGGCGCTCGCCGCCTTTGTAGCAACTGTAGGTGTGTGAGTAGTCCACGCCGAGTCTCGCCTCCGCGGGCGGCTATCTGTGTCTTGGTCAGGCCGTGTAGGGGGCGAATATGGTGATATGGTCGTAGGTGCCTTCGCTGATGGCGCGGCTCATGGCATCGACAAATCCGGGGCGGCAGTCGGGGTAGATGGCATGGTCGCCGCGTGGTTGGCTATCATTACGGTGCGGAGTCCGCGGCTCTCGGCCAGTCCGGCGGCTGCGGCGAGCATGATGCCGTTGCGGAAGGGCACCACGGTGGAGCGCATGTTGTCGTCGTCGTAGCTGCCTTCGGGTATGGCGTCGGCGCCGCTCGAGCAGCGAGCTGTTGAAGAGGCGTCCGATGAAGTCCATCTTCACTTCCACGAGCTCTATGCCGAGGCGCTCGCAGTTGTAGCGTGCGCAGGCTATCTCGCGCGCATTGTGGTTGGAGCCATAGTCGAAGGTGACGGCGAGGGCTATGCGGTCGGCGTAGTCGTAGAGCATGGTGGTGGAGTCCATTCCGCCGCTCAGCACCATTATAGCGTCTTTTTTCATAAGTTTCAGAAGTCGTTGCGGAAAGCGGCGAGCATACGTGCGCGGCGGATGTCCTGATGGGCGTCGTCGGCGTAGTTGGCGAAGGGATAGATGCTGATGCCTCCGCGGGGCGTGAACAGGCCTGTGACCTCGAGGTAGCGCGGCTCCATGAGGCGCACGAGGTCTTTCATGATGATGTTGACGCAGTCTTCGTGGAAGTCGCCGTGGTTGCGGAAGCTGAAGAGGTAGAGCTTGAGGCTCTTGCTCTCCACCATGCGCTCGCCGGGGATGTAGTTGATGATGATTCTGGCAAAGTCGGGCTGGCCGGTCTTGGGGCAGAGCGAGGTGAACTCGGGGCATGTGAATGTGACGAGATAGTCGTGCTCGGGGTGCTTGTTGGGGAAGGTCTCCAGCACCTCGGGGGCGTAGTCGGTGGGGTATTTTGTGCCTTGGTTGCCGAGGAGGGTGCAACCGGCCAGTTCTTCGTTGTTTCTGCTCATCGCTTGTGGAAATTTCAGGCAAAAATACTACTTTTTTCATTTCCGTGCAAATTTGCTTCCCTCGCGGAAAATTACTAAATTTGCAGTTGCTATGAGCGAGACAAAAGGTAAGATAATACTGTTTCCGGTGCCGATGGGCGAAGTCGCCCCGTCGCAAGTGCTTCCGGCCAGCAATATAGAGATGCTCCGCGGCGTCCGTCACTTCGCGGTGGAGAATCTGCGTTCGGCGCGCCGCTTTCTGCGTGCCGCCATCAGCGACTTCGACATTGACGGATGCAAGTTCCGCGAACTGAGCGAGCACACGCCCAAGGCCGAGGTGCTGTCGATGCTTGAGCCTGCCCTGAACGGCCACGACGTGGGCATCATCAGCGAGGCCGGCTGCCCCGCCGTTGCCGACCCCGGCGCCGAGCTGGTGGCCGCGGCCCAGAGGGTGGGCCTGCAGGTGGTGCCGTTAGTGGGTCCGTCGAGCATACTCATGAGCCTGATGGCCAGTGGCTTCAACGGTCAGAGCTTCTGCTTCGAGGGCTATCTGCCCATCGACGCCGAGCTGCGCCGCACCACCCTGCGCCGCCTGGAGAGCGATGTGCGCAAGACAGGCCGCACCCACATCTTCATCGAGACGCCCTACCGCAACAACAAGCTGATGGCCGAGCTGATGCGCACGCTGTCGCCCCACCTGATGCTGTGCGTGGCCACCGACGTGACGGGCCCCGGCGAGTCGATAGTGACGCGCACCGTGGGCGAATGGCGCACGGCCAACGTCGACCTGGACCGCATACCCACCATCTTCCTGATAGGCAACTGACACGCCACACATGAAACGCTCGCGCCGCACACCCCGCAATCTTGAGCTCCAGCCCGGTCTCTTCGACAACATAGAGGGATTCGGCGCAGCCGATGCGGCCGACGCCTTCGAGGTCGTGGCCTCTGACATCGTGGCCGAGACCGTAGCGGGCATGCGCCGCAAGGCCGAGCTCGAGGCCGAGGCCGACACGCTGGCCATGGCCGGCACGGTGGGCACCGACCCGGAGGAGAGGCTGATGTTCGTGAGCTTCGGCAGCGGCAGCAGCGGCAACTGCGCCTACCTGGGCACCCGCAGCTGCGGAGTGCTGATAGACGCCGGAGTGGACCGTGACTTCGTCATCGCCGAGCTGACTCGCAACGGCATAGACTTCCGCAAGGCCGTGCGCGGCATCATCCTTACCCACGACCACGGCGACCACGTGCGCTTCGCCTATCCCCTGCTCCACCGCAACCGCGAGATGAGCCTCTGGGCCACGCCCAAGACGCTGGCGGGCATACTGCGGCGCCACAATGTGTCGCGCCGCATCAAGGACTATCACAAGCCCGTCTACAAGGAATTCGAGTTTGCGGTGGGTCCCCTGGCCATCACGCCTTTCGACACGATCCACGACGGCACGGACAACGTGGGCTACGCCGTGCGCTGCGGCGCGGAGGTCTTCGTCGTGGCCACCGACATGGGCTACGCCACGGAACGCGCCATGCACTACATGCACACGGCGACGGCGCTGATGGTGGAGGCCAACTACGACGCCCGCATGCTGGCGACCGGCCGCTATCCGCAGTATCTGCAGGCACGCATCCGCGGCGAGCGCGGTCACATGGACAACGAGGACACGGCGGCACGCCTGGCCGAGCTCTGGACGCCGGCCATGCACCATGTGTTTCTCTGTCATCTGAGCCACGACAACAACACTCCCGAGCTGGCGCTCGCGGCGGCCCGCCGCGGCCTGGAACAGGCCGGCGCCACTGTGGTCGACGATTCGTCGGCCGGCTACGACGCTCTGCGCCGTGGCGTCCACCTGAGCGCGCTGCCCCGGTTTGAGGCGTCGCGCTTGGTTATTTTTTAGTTTATAGTTTATAGGGGGTAGGTAAGAGGGCTTCCTTTTAGTTGATAGTTTATAGGGGATAGGTAAGAGGTAGGGCGAAATCCAGGATTTCGCCCTGCTCCTATTTCCTAATAATTACTAACTTAACCCTATCCCCTATCCACCAAATTCCCTCTTACCTATCCCCTATAAACTATAAACTAAAAGGAAGCCCTCTTACCTACCCCCTATAAACTATCAACTTTCAAGAAATAGCTATTTCAAGTATGTCGGCGGGATCGCTGACGATGTGGGTGGCGTAGTGGGAGCGCAGCTCGGCGGCCGAGCGGAAGCCCCAGGTGACGCCTACGCTGTCGACGCAGGCGCGGCGGGCGGTCTCCATGTCGACGCCGCTGTCGCCCACGTAGAGGGTGTCCTGCTTGGGCGTGGGGCAGGCGGTGAGCACGCGGAAGACGATGGAGGGGTCGGGCTTGACGGGCACGCCGTCGATGTTGCCGCACACGGCGCCCCACTCTATCGCGGGAAAGAAATGCGCTATGAGGCGGCGCACGGCGCTCTCGTACTTGTTGGAGGCCACGGCCACGCGCACGCCGCGGGCCGTGAGCTCGTCGAGCAGGCGCTCGATGCCGGGGTAGGGGCGTGTGGCGTCGGCGAGGTGCTCGTCGTAGTAGGCGCGGAATATCTGCAGGGCGCGCTGCAGGGTCTCGGGCGTGCGTGCGCCGTCGGGCAGGGCGCGTTCGAGCAGCTTGGCCACGCCGTTGCCCACCATGGTGGGATAGGACAGCGGCGAGTGCTGCGGAAAGCCCATGGCGGCCATGGTGTGGTTGGTGGCGTTGCCGAGGTCGTCGATGGTGTTGAGCAGGGTGCCGTCGAGGTCGAAAATGACAAGTTGACGCATAATCCGTAATTATTCTTAGTCCTATAAACGCTCCGCGCCTCAGAAAGGATAGCCCACGGAGAAGTGGAAATTGGCGTCGCGGCTCCAGCGGGGATGAATCAGGGGCCACGGTTCCTGGCCTGCAGCGGGGTTGTGGGCCTTCATGCCCAGGTCGAGACGCAGCAGGAAGTAGGTGAAGTCCATGCGCAGGCCGACGCCGTAGGCCGCGGCTATCTGCTTGTAGAACTTGTTGAAGCGGAACACGCCGCCGGGCTGGTTCTCGTAGTCGCGTATGGTCCAGATGTTGCCGGCGTCGATAAAGAGCGCGCCCTCGAACACCCAGAAGAGCTTGGCGCGGTACTCGAGGCTGAGGTCGAGGCGGATGTCGCCGCACTGGTTGATGAAGTCGCGCACGGAGTTGCGCGAGTCGTAGGCGCCGGGTCCGAGCGTGCGCACGCCCCAGCCGCGCACGCCGTTGGCGCCGCCGGCATAGAAACGCTTCTCGAAGGGCACCATGGAGGAGTTGCCGTAGGGCACGGCTATGCCCGCGCCGATGTGGCATGCTCAGGGCGTTGCGCGAGTTGAAATTGCGCGTGTAAGTGTAGTCGAACTCGGCCTTGGCATACTGTGCATACTGTATGCCGAACAGCTTGTAGGCGCCGTCGCTGCGCTTCTGTCCCACGAGTCCGGAGATGGCGTAGAGCAGGTTGCCTGCGGTCTCGGCCTGCACGCGCAGCGTGCTGACGAAGGGCTGTATGGCGAAGGCATTGACCGTGGCAGTGGGTATGCGGCGGTTGGTGCGGTAGAAGGTGTAGCCCAGGCGCATGATAAAGTGGTCCTCGTAGCTGTAGCGCAGCAGCGGATTGTCGGGGGCTATCTCGTCGAGGAAGCCGATGGTGGAGCGCGGCAGGCGCACCACGTTCACGTCTATGAGGTCGAAGGTGTGGCGCAGCTGGAAATCCTGCACGCGTTGCTGCCATTTGTATTTCCATCCGGCGCCGAAGATCAGGCGGGTGTACTCGGGGCGCTCCTGATAGTTGAACGACACGGCGAACTCGGTGGATGCCCTCACCTTCTTCTTGAAGCGGCGGCTCAGCAGCGGAAACTCGAACTTGGGGAAGGTGATGCCCACCTCGGAGGCAATCTCGGTGTAGCGGTTGTTGATGAGTCCGTCGAGGTTGCCGCTGATGCTCTCGTAGGCCGCGCGGAGCTTGGCCGTGAGCTGCTCGGAGCCGTGGCCGAGGTTGCGGTGCTGGTAGGTGAAGCCCACACCCATGCCGAGGTCGCCCTCGCTATTGGTGCCGTCAAGCTCTATGCTGACGCCCTGCTTGCGGTTGCGTCCGAGGCTGATGACGGCGTCGAGCCACTGCTCGCCGTCGACGACGGGGCCCGACTTCATGTCGATGTTGATGCTGCGCAGGATGGCCAGCTGGGCCAGGGCCTCGTAGGTGCGGTCGACGGCGCGGGCGCTGTAGGGCTGTCCCGGCACGATGTAGCACTTCTCCTCAAGTACGGAGGGGCGCAGGTAGCGGTCGGGGCCGTAGACCACGCTGACGTCGCGGTAGCGCACGGTGTCGAGCGGTGTGCCTGGGCGGGCGTTGGGGGCGGTGAGGAAGGTGACGGAGGCTATGCGGTAGTGCTGCGTGCGCTGCATGGCCGCGGCTGCGGTGGCTCCTCGCGGCGGGTTGACGCGCAGCGTCAGGCCTACGTCGTAGCTGCCGGCCACGGTGTCGGCCACGAAGTTGATGTACTCCTTGGTGAAGGCGTAGTAGCCGTGGTTGCGCAGCACCTCGGTGATGCGCGCGCGCTCCTCGTCGAGGAGGTTGCGGTCGAGGGGTCCGCCGGTGGCTATGCGGCAGGCGGCGGTGTCGGCGAGGATGATGCGGCGCAGGGCCGTGTCTTCGATTTCGTAGGCCAGCGAGGCTATGTTGTGGGGCTTGCCGGTGCGTATGCGGTAGACCACGTCGATTTTGCGCCTGCCGGGGCGCACGATGGTGTCGGCCTCGACCTCGACGTCCATGTAGCCGCGGTTGAGCAGGGCCGTGCGCAGCTGGCGCACGGAGGCGTCGGTGAGCTCCCGGTCGTAGATGACGGGTGGCTGGCCTATGCGGCGCACCCAGCGGTTGAACCACTTGGTGCTGTCGCGTCCCGAGAGGTTGTAGGTGGCCAGCTGCAGCTTGGCGAAGCCGAGCACCTTGTGGTTGGGCGTCTGGCGCAGGAAGTAGTAGAGCTCTTCGTCGTCCACCTTGTCGCGGTCGCCCTGCACGTCGATGTCGACCTCGCGCAGCAGCATCTGCCCCTCGGGCACATGCCTGGTGCTGCCGCACGCGCCCAGCAAGAGGGCGCATGCGACGGCACAAAGCCATATTTTCAGCGTGTGTGTCACTCCATCAGCTTGCGGTAGCGGCGGCGCGGCAGCTCCTTGCCGCCGTTGCGGGCGCGCTTGTACTCCTCGTAGTCGCAGTAGGAGCCTTCGTAGAACACTACCTTGCCGTCGCCCTCGAACGCTGAGGATGTGGGTGCAGATGCGGTCGAGGAACCAGCGGTCGTGGCTCACCACCACGGCGCATCCGGCGAAGTCGTCGAGGCCTTCCTCGAGGGCGCGCAGGGTGTTGACGTCGATGTCGTTGGTGGGCTCGTCGAGCAGCAGCACGTTGCCTTCTTCCTTGAGCGCCATGGCCAGGTGCAGGCGGTTGCGCTCGCCGCCCGAGAGCACGCCGATTTTCTTCTCCTGGTCGGCGCCGGTGAAGTTGAATTTGGAGAGGTAGGCGCGGGCGTTGACGTCGCGGCCGCCCATGCGGAAGCTCTCGACACCCTGCGAGATCACCTCATAGACGGTCTTGTCGGGCAGCAGGTCGTGGTGGGTCTGGTCGACGTAGGCCACCTTGACGGTCTCGCCCACCTCGAACGTGCCGGCGTCGGGCTGTTCCTGGCCCATGATGAGGCGGAACAGGGTGGTCTTGCCGGCGCCGTTGGGGCCGATGACGCCCACGATGCCTGCGGGAGGCAGCGTGAAGCTGAGGTCCTTGAAGAGCTGCTTGTTGCCGAAGGCCTTGGCCAGGTCGTGGGCCTCGATCACCTTGTTGCCCAGGCGCGGGCCGTTGGGGATGAATATCTCGAGGCGTTCCTCGCGCTGCTTCTGGTCTTCGTTGAGCATGCGGTCGTAGCTGTTGAGGCGGGCCTTGCCCTTGGCCTGGCGGGCCTTGGGAGCCATGCGCACCCATTCGAGCTCGCGCTCGAGGGTCTTGCGGCGCTTGCTGGCCTGCTTTTCTTCCTGGGCCATGCGCTTGGTCTTCTGGTCGAGCCACGACGAGTAGTTGCCCTTCCAGGGTATACCCTCGCCGCGGTCGAGCTCGAGAATCCATCCGGCCACGTGGTCGAGGAAGTAGCGGTCGTGGGTGATGGCGATGACCGTGCCGGGATACTTGCTGGAGGTGCTGCTCGAGCCAGTCGATGCTCTCGGCGTCGAGGTGGTTGGTGGGCTCGTCGAGCAGCAGGATGTCGGGCTGCTGGAGCAGCAGGCGGCAGAGGGCCACACGGCGGCGCTCGCCGCCGGAGAGGGTGCTGACGTTCTGGTCGTCGGGCGGGCACTGCAGGGCGTCCATGGCGCGCTCGAGCTTGCAGTCGATGTTCCAGGCGTCGGCGGCGTCGAGTTTGTCCTGGAGCTCGGCCTGGCGTGCGAGCAGGGCGTCGAAGTCGGCGTCGGGGTCGGCGAAAGCCTCGTTGACCTTGTCGAACTCGGCGAGCAGGTCCATGATGGGCTGCACGCCCTCGCGCACGACCTCGATGACGGTCTTCTGCGGGTCGAGCTTGGGGTCCTGCTCGAGATAGCCCACGGAGTAGCCGGGCGAGAACACCACTTCGCCCTGATAGTCCTTGTCGATGCCGGCTATGATCTTGAGCAGCGATGACTTACCCGAGCCGTTGAGACCGATGATGCCGATCTTGGCTCCGTAGAAGAATGATAGGTAGATGTTCTTGAGCACCTGTTTCTGGGGAGGGTAGGTCTTGCTGACACCCACCATCGAAAATATCACTTTTTTGTCGTCTGCCATAATTGGGTAGTTTGTGGCGGGCGTTGCCCGCAGTTTGTTGTCGGCTTCGCCGACTTAGCGGAGGGTTGTGAGCCCCGGAGGGGCGGATTTATGCTTAGCCGCGGCTGAGCGCAGCGAGGCCGTGGTGAGGGACGGAACCCGTAAGGAGCGAGCCCCGGAGGGGTGAGCACGTCATTGAAGATCTTGATCGTCCCATTCCCGGCCTGAATTGGAATACAATTGTCTGATTTCTTCCAAGAAGTCTTTTCCAACGTGATGATTCTCCTGGTTTCTGACGTAATTGACCACTGTGTCGAGGGTGCTCAAATCCTTTGATTCGGAGAAATATCCTTCGCCCCACGATGTGAAGCCCGGAAACAGTCCGCACTTCTTCATCCACTGACTGCTGGTGCTCTTCAGCCTGTTGGCGAAATCCGACTTGCTGATGGTTGGATGCAGGTCGACAACCATGTGCACATGCTCGGTCATGCCGTTGATGCGATAGACATGACAATTGTATTCTCCGGCTTTTTTCCAGAGGAAGCGGTAGAGATCGCGCCTTCTGTCCATCGGTATGACCTTCTGCCTGTGTTTCGTGCAGAACACGAAGTGCTGTATGTCGAGAGTGTGGCTCATGCGTCGCTGGCGGTGTTGGTGTGGAAGTGCTCACCCCTCCGGGGCTCGGTCAGAGTGGGGGATTCTGCCACCACGGCCTCGCTTCGCTCAGCCGCGGTTAAGCACAAATCCGCCCCTTCGGGGCTTGGGGCTTTACTGTCGTCTCCTGGGCGCAAACTTCACGGGGTAGTCGACGCGGATGCGGCCTTCGACTATGTTTTTGAGCTTGGAGCGGATGAGCTGCTTGCGTATCGGCGAGATGTGGTCGATGTAGACCTTTGCCTTCAAGATGGTCGCACTCGTGCTGCACTATGCGTGCCAGGAAACCGCTTATTTCCTCCTCGTGCTCGGTGAAGTCGTCGTCGAGCCAGCGCAGGCGTATGTGCTCCACGCGTGGCACGTTCTCGCTCAGTCCGGGCAGGCTGAGGCACCCCTCCTCGCGGGTCACCTTCTCGCCGTCGAGCACGGTCAGCTCGGGGTTGATGAGGGTGAACTTGCGGCCGGCGCACTCGGGGAAGTTCTCGCCCAGGGGCGATGCGTCGATGACCACGATGCGCTCGCTCAGGCCCACCTGCGGGGCGGCCAGGCCTACGCCTTCGGAGGCATACATCGTGGCAAACATGTTGTCGATGAGTTCCTTGAGGCCCTCACGGTCGGGCGCCACGGTCTCGGCCTTCTTGCGCAGAACGGGATGGCCGTAGAGATAAACCGGTAGTTTCATATGCTGTTATGTTGTTTGCTTTGTAGATAATCGTTGAGGATGATGGTGGCCGAAATCTCGTCGACAAGAGCCTTGTCGCGGCGCGCCATGCGCCGCAGGCCGCCGTCGAGCATGGCTCGGTGGGCCAGCGCCGAGGTGAAGCGCTCGTCGAAGAACTCCACCGGCACCGGGGCTACTTCCTTGGCCAGCTTGCCGATGGCGGGGCGCAGCCACCGCTGGCTCTCGCTGGGCTCGCCGCGCAGCGTCACGGGCAGGCCGACGACGATGCGGTCGACGGTCTCGCGCGCCATGTAGGCCTTGACCCAGGCGCACAGCTCGGCCGTGGCCACCGTGCAGAGTCCGTTGGCCACAATCTGCAGGGTGTCGGTGGCGGCGATGCCGCAGCGTTTGCGTCCGAAGTCGATGCCAAGCAGTCTTCCCATAATGCTGCAAAATTACCAATTTTCCCGCAGTTAAGCAAAAAATCGCACGGCTACGGACCGACGGACTGAAAAAAGCTGTATATTTACGGCATGAAAACCATGACAAACATCATACAGCTGCCGCCACGGCGCGGAGGTCGCGCGCCGGAACTCGACCCGCAGGTGCGGCGCCTGCTGATTGTGGGTGCCAACGGCGCGGGCAAGTCGCGCTTTGCCGCCCGCATGGCGGCCGACCTGGGTGGCCGCGCCTACTGCCTGTCGGCGCTGCGCGCGCTCTACGACCACACCCGTCCCGACCCTTCGCCGAGCAGCATCGACGGCCTCTACGAGTCGCGCTGCCGCGAGGGCGGCCTCTTCCGCAGCGACATCACGGGCGCCTTCGACCGCCTGATGGCGCTGCTGATGCACGAGGAGATGCTCGACCTGGTACGACGCAAGTTTGCGGCGGCCACGGGCAAGACGCGCCGCGAGGCGGGCCCGACGCTGCTCGACCGCACCATTGCCGTGTGGCAGGAGATATTTCCGGACAACCGCATACTCGTGGAGGGCGAGCGCATGCTCATAGAGCGGCGCGACGCGCCCGGGGCCTATGCGGCCTCGCGTCTGTCGGCGGGCGAGCGTGCCGTGCTCTACTATATAGGTGCCCTGCTGTTTGCGCCGCGTGGGGCTGTGGTGATGGTGGATTCGCCGGAAATGTTCATGCATCCTGCCTCGATGGCCGCGCTATGGAACCGCCTGGAGCAGTTGCGGCCCGACTGTACGGTGGTCTACACCACTCACGACCTTGATTTCGCGTCCTCGCGCGGCGATGCGCATGTGGTGTGGGTGCGCGGCTGCGACCCCCGCGGCGAGGTGTGGGACTACGAGCTGCTGCCGCCCGACAGCGGCTTCGGGCCTGAAATATACGCGGCGCTCATCGGGGCGCGCAAGCCTGTGCTGTTCATCGAGGGCGACGGCCTGCACAGCATCGATTCCAAGCTTTATCCGCTGGTGTTTCCGCGACTATACGGTGCGCTCGCTCGGAAGCTGCAACAAGGTGATCGAATCAGTGCGCAGCTTCAACGACCTCTCCGATTTCCACCATATGGCCGCATGCGGCATAGTGGACCGCGACCGCCGCGACGCCCACGAGGTGGACTATCTGCGCTCGCGGCGCATCATGGTGCCCGAGGTGGCCGAGGTGGAGAACCTGATGATGCTGGAGCACGTGGTGCGCGCCCTGGCCGAGGCCAACGGCCGCAACCCCGACAAGGCCTTCGGCAGCGTGCGCAAGGCCATGCTCCACCTCTTCGCGGCCTCGCTCGAGCGCCAGGCATTGGAGCACACGCGCCATCGCGTGAAGGTCATCGTGGAGCACCGCGTGGACTGCCGCTGCAACACCATAGGCGAGCTCGACAACCATCTGGGGCGGCTGCGCTCCATAGCCTCGGCGCGCAGCATCTACGACGAAATCCGCGCCGAGTTCGAGGGCTATGTGAAGCGCGGCGACTATGAGGCCATCCTGCGTGTGTTCAACCACAAGAGCATGCTGCAGGAGTGTCGCGTGGCCGAGAGCTGCGGCCTGCGCCGTGCCGACCGCGGCGCCGTGCCCGACGCCGTGCTGGCCCTGCTGGCCGCGGGCGGCGAGGGGGCCGAGAGGGTGCGCCGCGCCATCCGTGCGGCCTTCGTCTTCCCCGACGGCGGCGGCGACGACGCCTGATTTAGCCCCGGCGGCCAAACAATACGGCGGCCGGCGGTGTTAGAAATTATGGTTATTTTGCATTTTCGAGGCTAATGTCTTAAATTTGCAGGCCACAATCGCGTGTTCAACTATTTCTTTACCGAATCCAAGCATGAAATTCCGCCATCTCGTTCTTCTACTGGCCGTGGCCGCGCTTGCGCCTATGGCCCGCGCCGCCGCGCCCGACGGCTACTACGACTCTCTCGAGGGCAAGGCCTCCGGCGAGCTCAAGACCGCCATCCATAATCTCATAGCCGACTTCACCCTCATCTCCAGCTACAGCGCCCTGCCGCAGTACTTTGCCGTCACCGACGTGTATCCGCAGACCGAGAACGGCCGCAAGCGCTGGTGGGACATGTACTCCGACATACCGCTCTATGCGCCCAGCTTCTCGGGTCTCAACCGCGAGCACTCCTTCCCGAAGTCGTGGTGGGGCGGCAGCACGAGCGTGTCGGCCTACGTCGACCTCAACCACCTCTACCCCTCCGAAATGGACGCCAACATGGCCAAGAGCAACTACCCCCTGGGCGAGGTGGACCGCAGCGAGAAGATAAGCTTCCAGAACGGCATCTCCACCGTGGGCTATCCCGTGATGGGTCAGGGCGGCGGCGCCACGCGCGTATTCGAGCCCGACGACGAGTACAAAGGCGACTTCGCGCGCACTTACTTCTACATGGTCACGTGCTACCAGAACCTGAAGTGGAAGTACACCTATATGGTCAACCAGAACCTTTTCCCCACCCTCAACGGCTGGAGCGTGCAGCTGCTCATGCGCTGGCATCGCCAGGATCCCGTCAGCGACAAGGAGACCATGCGCAACGACAAGGTGTACGGCTACCAGGCCAACCGCAACCCCTTCATCGACCATCCCGAGCTGGCCGAATATCTCTGGGGCAACAAGGAGGGTGAGCCTTTCCACGCCGGCTCCGGCGGTCCCACGGGTGACGCCGACCTGCAGTCGCCGGCCAACGGCATGGCGCTCGACTTCGGCCAGGTGGCCCTCGGCAGCACCGCCACGGCCGACCTCTTCTTCAAAGGCACCAACATCCGCAAGGACCTTTCGATAAGCATCTACCGCGGCGACAAGGCCATGTTCGCGCTGCCCCGCACCAGTGTCAGCGCCAGCCTCATCAACAGCGAGGAGGGCACGTGGGTGCGCGTGACGTACAAGCCCACGGCACTGGGCCAGCACACGGCGCGCATACTCATTGAGGGCACCGGCAACGACGGCAACGGCTCGCGCGGCGTGGAGCTGCGCGGCGAGTGTCTCGAGCGCCCCGTGCTTACAGCTCCCGTGGCCACAGCCGCCACCGACATCACCCCCACATCCTACGTGGCCAACTGGACCCCGGCCTCCGACGTGGTGGACTACTACATCGTCACCCGCACGCGCTACGTTGGCGGCGAGCCCACCGTAGAGCAGCTGCTGGCCGAGGGTCCCGGCGTGCTCATCGACAACTTCGACCTCAGCGACAGCGAGAGCTACAGCGTGCGCTCGTGCCGACTGGGCGTGGAATCGCCCGAGAGCAACGTCATCTTCGTGACCCACTCCGGCATCACCGACGCCGAGCTTGAGACACCCTTCACCGTTGCCACCGAGCCGGGCCTCATAGTGGTGCGCACGGCCGCCGAAGCCGACGTGCGCGTCTACGACGTGGCCGGCCGCGAGCTGCGCCTGCTGCCCGCCGTCACGGGCGTGGCCGAAATCGAAATGCCCGAGGGCGTCTACATCGTCACCGCCGGCCGAGGCTCGCGTCCCGCCAAGGTGACTGTGCGCTGAGCGCCTCCCCGCTGATACACAATCCCGCACAACCTGCGCCGCACCCGACCCTGCGGCGCAGGTTTTTTATATACGGAAAGGGCAGTTTTGTGGCCTAAAAAGAAAAAAATGTTGTATCTTTGTCGCAAAATCATTGCGATATGGAACAGACAATCAATATCGACTCGTTTGCCACGGTCAAATCCATTGCCAAGAACTATGCGCAGCTCGACAACGCCTATCTTGTGGTGCACTTCGACCGCGACACGGCCACCGACTCCAAGATAATCGATAGTGTGATGCGCTTCGAGGGCATGTCGTTGATGGTGGTGAAGTCGGGCAAGCTGACCATTGAAATCAACCTCGACCGCTTCGAGGTGAACGGCCCGGCGCTGTGCGTGATGCAGCCCTCGAGCCGCGTGGTGTTCACGCCCGAGGGAGGCCAGAGGGTCGATATCTACGTTCTCTACATGTCGCAGAGCTATCTGCAGAACATCAACATCAACTTTTCGGCCTTCAACCTGCCGGCCACTGGCACGCGCCCCTCGCCCGTGCAGGAACTGACGGCCGAAGAGGTGGACCTGCTGCAGCGCTACCTGGACCTGCTGGTCATCAACACCCGCGGCGAGACCTCGGTGCAGCTGGCCACCAACCTGGGCGCGAGCCTCGTCAGCGCGCTGGTCTACGAGATGGCCAAGATGCAGTATCGCCGCATCAACCGCCACCAGAGCGAGCCCGGCTATCAGCGCTCGCCGCGCGTGGCCTATGTGCACGACTTCATCAAGCTCGTGCGCGCACACTATGCCTCGGAGCGTTCCGTGGCCTTCTATGCCTCCAAGCTGTTCATCTCGCCCAAGTATCTCTCGCTCGTGGTCAAGGAGGCTACGGGACGCAGCGCGGCGCGCTGGATCGACGAGTTCGTGCTGATGGAGGCCAAGAATCTGCTGCGCTACTCGGGCAAGAACATACAGCAGGTGGCCTACGCCCTCAATTTCTCCAACCAGTCGTCGTTCGGCAAGTACTTCAAGCACCTCACCGGCATGTCGCCCACACAATATCAAAAAAGTTAGTCCCCGCATCATGACTAAACGCTATGACTATCTCGTCATCGGCTCGGGCATAGCCGGCATGAGCTTTGCCCTGAAGGTGGCCGCCACGGCACGCGTGGCGCTCGTCTGCAAGACCACCCTCGACGAGGCCAACACGGCCCTGGCACAGGGCGGCGTGGCCTCGGTGACCAACCTCGAGGTCGACGATTTCGACAAGCACATACACGACACCATGGTGGCCGGCGACTGGCTCAGCGACCCCGAGGCCGTGGAACAGGTGGTCAAGGGTGCGCCCGAGCAGATAAAGCGCTGCTGGAGTGGGGCGTCGACTTCGACCGCAACGCCGACGGCACGCTTCGACCTGCACCGCGAAGGCGGCCACTCCGAGTTCCGCATCCTGCACCATGCCGACAACACCGGCTATGAGATTCAGCAGAGCCTCATAGAAGCTGTCGAGCCAACCCCGATATTGACGTGTATGAGCATCACTTCGCCATCGAAATCATCACACAGCACCACTTAGGACGCATCGTGACGCGCCGCACCCCCGACATCGACTGCTACGGCGCCTATATCCTGGACCAGGCCACGGGCTCGGTGGACACGTTCCTGGCCAAGGTGACGGTAATGGCCACCGGCGGCGTGGGTGCCGTCTACACGACCACCACCAACCCGCTCGTGGCCACCGGCGACGGCATAGCCATGGTCTACCGCGCCAAGGGCACCGTCAAGGACATGGAGTTCATCCAGTTCCACCCGACGGCCCTCTACCATCCCGGCGACCGCCCCAGTTCCTCATCACCGAGGCCATGCGCGGCTACGGCGCCGTGCTGCGCAACCTGCGCGGCGAGGAGTTCATGCACAAGTATGACCCGCGCCTGCGCCTGGCCCCGCGCGACATCGTGGCCCGCGCCATCGACAGCGAGATGAAGCAGTACGGCGACGACCACGTGTTCCTCGACGTCACCCACAAGGACCCCGAGGAGACACGCCGCCACTTCCCCAACATCTACGCCAAGTGTCTCAGCCTCGGCATAGACATCACCAAGGACTATATCCCCGTGGCGCCCGCCGCCCACTATCTCTGCGGCGGCATCAAGGTCGACCTCAACGGCGAGAGCAGCATCAAGCATCTCTACGCGCTTGGCGAGTGCTCGTGCACCGGCCTGCACGGCGGCAACCGCCTGGCCTCCAACTCGCTCATCGAGGCCGTGGTCTACGCCGACGCCGCCGCCCGCCATGCCGCCGAGGCCATCGACCATATCGACTTGCGCACCGATGTGCCCGTAGTGGAACGACGAGGGCACACGCCATCCCGAGGAGATGGTGCTCATCACACAGAGCATCAAGGAGGTGGGCCAGATAATGGGCACCTACGTCGGCATCGTCCGCTCCAACCTCCGCCTCGACCGCGCCTGGAACCGCCTCGACATCCTCTACGAGGAGACGGAACGCCTCTTCAAGAGCTCGAAGGCATCGCGCGAGATATGCGAGCTGCGCAACATCATCAACGTGGGCTACCTCGTCATGCGTCAGGCCAAGGAGCGCCACGAGAGCCGCGGCCTCCACTACAGCCTCGACTACCCGCCCGAAGCCCGAAAAATCGACTGACGCGCCCGAGCGGGGTAGGGTAGGGCGCACGGCGCTCTATTTGCCCGCGAAACTCGAAATGCGCAAAACGTTGTATAAAACACAGAAAATCAGCCAATTGGCTGATTTTCTTGCTTTCTGAGGGCTCTTGAGAATTGAAAATCGGCGGGGAGACGCACACCTGCCCGTGCGATTTTGCAAGCTCAGAGGCCTAATAATGGAAGGAGCTTCCGCCGAGGAATTCGCGCAGCAGACTCGTCGGCGGGATGAAGCCGTCGGGGATGGGATCGAAGTACTCGAGGAAGCGGCGCAGGCGATATGCCTCGCTGTACTCGGTCTCGTCGCTTTTCACCTCCTCGAGAATCTGCTGGACATACTTGCGCATAACGCCGAGCTCGAAGAGCAGCGACGAGTTGAACATGGCGTCGGCGTTTTCCTGGTAGGGGAATATCCAGCTCTCCTCGCCGCGGCGCACGCTGGGCCAGCGGCGTATGGTCTCGGCCGCCGACGTGCCGCGGTATTTGTAGTCGCGGATGATGCGGCGCAGCAGGCGGTTGTCGGTGGTGGGCACCCAGTTGTGGTTGTCGATGGTCAGAGTGGTCAGGGCCGACACGTAGACGCGGTATTTCATCTCCTCGGGTATGTGCTCCGTCAGCTCGGGATTGAGGCCGTGGATGCCTTCTATGAGCAGTATGCCGCCGGGCTCGAGGCGCAGTGTGTCGCCGCGGTATTCGCGCGTGCCGCGCTCGAAGTTGTAGGTGGGCATTGCCACCTCCTCGCCCGCGAGAATGCGGTTGAGGTCGTTGTTGAACTGCTCCAGGTCGAGGGCGTAGAGCGACTCGTAGTCGTAGTCGCCGTCGGCGTCGCGCGGGGTGCGCGCGCGGTCTACGAAGTAGTCGTCGAGCGATATCATCTGCGGCTTCAGCAGGTTGGTCATCAGCTGGATGGCCAGGCGCTTGGTGGTGGTGGTCTTGCCCGACGACGACGGGCCTGCTATGAGCACTATGCGTGCGCCGCCGCGGTGGTAGCGCGCGGTGATTTCGTCGGCTATGCGGGCTATGTACTTGTTGTGCAGCGCCTCGGCCACGTTGATGAGGTCGGCCGCGCGCTTGCCCTGCACCATGTGGTTCATCTCGCCGGCGCTGCGCACGCCCAGGATATTATTGAACTCCAGATAGTCCGTGAAGGCCTTGTACATCTTCTCCTGCGGCTCGGTGGGCTGCGCGGCGGCCTCGCCGGCAAGCAGCAGGAAGCCCTTTTTGTAGGCGCGCAGGTCGAAGCTGCGCAGCACGCCCGTGGAGGGCACCAGCGTGCCGTAATAGCTGTCGCAGATGCCGTCGAGGCGGTAGTAGACGGTGTAGGGTCTGTGCAGGCTGCGCAGCAGCAGGGCGGTGTCGGCAAGGCCCTGGGCCTCGAACATCGCAATGACGTCCTCGGTGCGTTCCTCGCAGTGCTCGAAGGGCAGATCGGCCTCGACGAGGCGCTGCATCTCGGCCTTGATGGCGTCGAGTTTGGCGTCATCGGCGGCGATATAGCCCTCGAAGTCGGTGAGCGTGCAGTAGTAGCCGCGCGAGATGGAGTGCTGGATGTGCAGGCGCGCGCAGGGCAGCACGCGGCTGACGGCGCGGTAGAGCATCATGCAGAGCGAGCGCACGTAGGCCCGCCTGCCCGAGGGCGATTCTTTGGGCAGAAACTCGACGGTCTTGGGCTGGTAGACGCAGTAGTGCAGGCCCTCGGTCTTGTTGTTGACGCGGGCGCACACGGGCGTGAAACCGAGCTGCAGGCCGCGGGCTATCTCGGCCAGCGAGGCGCCGCCGTCCACGTCCATGTAGGCGCGGATGTTGTCGCAATATATCTTTATCTGCTTCATGGTCGTAATGGTATTATTCCCTGAGTCGGGAGTCGATGATTATGGTGACAGGGCCGTCGTTGCAGAAATCGACGGCCATGTCGGCGCCGAAGCGTCCCTGCGCGACCTTGCGCCCGAGGCGCTCGCCCAGGCGGCTGCAGTAGGCCTCGTAGAGGGCCGTGGCGAGCTCGTGGCCTGCGGCGCGGACGTAGCTGGGGCGGTTGCCCTTGCGGGTGGATGCCGTGAGTGTGAACTGGCTGACGGCAAGCACGTCGCCGCCCGTGTCGGCCACGGAGAGGTTCATGACGCCGTCGGCGTCGTTGAAGATGCGCAGTCCTGCTGTCTTGGCCGCAAGCCAGTCGACGTCGGCCTCGGTGTCGCCGTTCTCCACGCCAACGAGCACCATCATGCCGGGGCCTATGGCGCTGATTTCGCAGCCGTCGACGCTGACGCTCGCACGGGTGCAGCGCTGTATTACTATTCTCATTTGCTTCAAAATGGCGGGGGCGTATAAGCAATGCTGTTTATACGCCCCCGGTCAGTGATATGTCTGTTGCTATCAGTACTTGATGAGGGCCGTCACCTCAGCTTCGGCGGGCAGGGTCTCGCGGCCGTTGAGGGCCTCGAGCTCGATGATGAAGTTGATGTAGATTTTCTTGGGGTTCATGCTCTTCACCAGTTCGTATGCAGGCGGCCATGGTGCCGCCGGTGGCGAGCACGTCGTCGTGGATGACAACGACGTCGTCGGGGCCGATGGCGTCGCGGTGTATCTCGATGGTGTCGGTGCCGTACTCCTTGGCGTATTCCATCTGACGGTGTCGGCGGGGAGCTTGCCGGGCTTGCGCGCGGGCACGAAGCCGGCGCCGAGCTCGAAGGCGAGGATGGAGCCGCCGATGAAGCCGCGCGACTCGATGCCCACGACCTTGGTGACGCCCTTGTCGCGGTAGAGCTGCGAGAGGTCCCAGCCGATGATGTGCAGTGCGCGGGGATCCTTGAACGCGGTGGTGAGGTCCTTGAAGAGGACGCCCTTGGAGGGGAAGTCCTGCACGTCGCGAATTTTTGATTTGATGTATTCCATTCTTTTTAGGTTATTGTTAATTGTTTGATATTCTTTATTTTGTTTTTGGATTGTTCCACGTGGAACAATTTCAGATGTTTTTGTTTAACATGACGAGCAGTACGTTGACGTCGGCCGGCGAGACTCCGGGGATGCGCGACGCGCGCCCGAGGGTGTCGGGACGGTGGCGCTCCAGCTTCTGCCGCGCCTCGGTGCTGAGAGCCTTGATGGCCGAGTAGTCGAGCTTGTCGCCGAGGCGCACGTCCTCGAGGCGGTGAAGGCGCGCTGCGGCCTCTTTCTCGCGGCGGATGTAGCCGTCGTATTTGATGAGTATCTCGGCCGACTCCACCACCTCGTCGCGGCGGTCGGCGGGTATGCTTTCGACGAGGCTGTGCAGAGCGAGCGCGGCGTCGGGGTCGGCGGCCAGGCGGCGCAGCGAGATGCCGGGGCGGGTGACCACGCTCTGCAGCTTCACGCCCTGGCCGAGCGGCGACTCGCCGCAGGCCTCGAGCAGAGGGTTGACGTCGGCCGGCTTGACCGAGAGGGTGGCGGCGAGCTCGACGATGGAGTCGCGCAGGCGCAGCTTCTCCTGCAGGCGCCCCATGCGGGTGTCGTCGGCGAGGCCTATGGCGTGGGCCGCTGGGGTGAGGCGCTCGTCGGCGTTGTCCTGGCGCAGCAGTATGCGGTACTCGGCGCGCGAGGTGAACATGCGGTAGGGCTCGTCCACGCCTTTGGTCACGAGGTCGTCGATGAGCACGCCTATGTAGGCTTGGTCGCGGCGCAGCGTGAACGGCTCGCGGCCCTGCGGCTGCAGTGCGGCGTTGGCTCCGGCCACGAGTCCCTGCCCTGCCGCCTCCTCGTATCCTGTGGTGCCGTTGATCTGTCCGGCGAAGAACAGGCCCTCCACGAGGCGTGTCTCGAGGGTGTGGCGCAGCTGCGTGGGGTCGAAGAAGTCGTATTCGATGGCGTAGCCGGGGCGGTACATCTGCACGTGGGCAAGGCCGGGATGGTCTGCAGCGCCTCAAACTGCACGTCCATGGGCAGCGACGAAGAGAAGCCGTTGAGATAGTATTCGGTGGTGTCTCGCCCTCTGGCTCGATGAAAAGCTGGTGCTCTGTCTTGTCGGCGAATGTCACTATCTTTGTCTCGATGCTGGGGCAGTAGCGGGGGCCTATGCTTTGGATCTGGCCGTTGTAGAGGGGCGAGTCGGGCAGGCCGCGGCGCAGCACCTCGTGGGTGGCATCGTTGGTGTAGACTATGTTGCAGCCGCGCCGTGCCAGGGGATGTTCGGGCGCAGGCCCGTAGGAGAAGCGGTGAAAGTCCTCTTCATCGGGCTGTTCTTCCGTGAGGCTCCAGTCCACGCTGCGGCCGTCTATGCGCACCGGTGTGCCCGTTTTCATGCGGGCGGTCTCAAAGCCTATGGCTGCGAGTTGCTCGGTGATGCCATAGCTTGCCGGCTCGGATATGCGTCCGCCGGCCAGCTGCACGCGGCCTATGTGCATGAGGCCGTGCAGGAAGGTGCCGTTGGTGAGGACCACGCGGCGTGCCTTGAAGCGCGCGCCCTGGGCTGTGACGACGCCCTGCAGGGAGCCGTCGGAGTCGATGTCGAGGGCGGTGACTGCGTCCTGCCAGAGGTCGAGTCCGGGGGTGTGCTCGAGGGTGCGGCGCCACTCGGCCGAGAAGCGCATGCGGTCGGCCTGCGCGCGGGGGCTCCACATGGCGGGACCCTTGCTGCGGTTGAGCATGCGCATCTGTATGGCGGTGGCGTCGATGATGCGTCCCATTTCGCCTCCGAGAGCGTCTATTTCCCTGACTATCTGACCTTTGGCTATTCCGCCAACGGCTGGATTGCAGCTCATCTGCGCTATCTTGTCGAGGTCGTGGGTGACGAGCAGAGTGCGCGCACCCAGGCGGGCAGCCGCGGCGGCCGCCTCGCAGCCGGCATGGCCGGCACCGACAACAATAACGTCGTAATGGAAATTCATCTGGGCAATATTAATCCTGAAAAGTTAGACAATAGCTCGCGGCGCCGGCGTTCAGCAGCAGTCGCCGGCGAGGCAGTCGGGCGGCAGCATGGCCAGGGCCTCGTCCTCGTGGCGCTCCATGATTTCGCGCTCGCCGGGTCCTTTGTCGTCGATGCCGCAGAGGTGAAGGATGCCATGGATGACGACGCGGTGCAGCTCGCGCGCGAAGTCGGCGCCGACGGCCGCGGCGTTGCTGCGCACGGTGTCGAGCGAAATGTAGATGTCGCCTGAAATCACGCGCCCGCGCGAATAGTCAAAGGTGATGATGTCGGTGTAGTAGTCGTGGTCGAGAAACTGCCTGTTGACCTGCAGAATCTTCTCGTCGTTGCAAAACACATAGCCCACGGGGCCTAAAAAACGGTTGTGCGCCGCCACGACTTGTTCAATCCATTGTTCAAGTCTCCGGGTGTCAACGCCTTGAAGTTGCACCCCGTCGCATATCCATTGAAATGCAGGTGTCATCAATTCGTAATTAGGACACAAAGTTAGCATTTTTTTCGGAAAATACAAGCGCCAAAACGATTTTCGCCTTTTTTGCGGCCTGCGAAACGGGCGCACGGCTCTTCCCAAAAGACAGCGACGGCACACCGCTCGCAGAGGAGGGTGTGCCGTCGGTATGGGGGTTGTGTGGGACGGGCTGAATCAGCGAATCAAGACTTTCTCGGTCGAGTTTCCGCAGCGGCGCAGATATAAGCCCGGCGCGGGCTTGGAGCCGGTTCTGCGTCCGTAAATGTCGTAATACTCGGCCTCTGCATCCGACGCGGAGTCGACGGCAATGTCGTGCAGGGCTGACGTCGAGCTCAGGTCGAGTCGGAAAGGTCCGGCGATATAGGGCTCCACGTCGTAGGTCTCGCCGGCAGCCTCGGCGGCGGCTTTGTCGTCGTCGCTGTAGGCCGGGTTCACGAGGCGGTTGGTGTAGTACCAGCTGCCGAGATTGTAGCAGAGCACGCGTATGTCATTGCGCGAGCTGAAGGTAATCACCTTGTCGGTCATGGTGCCGCCGCTGTGGATGTTGTGCATTTTCAGTATGTCGCGGCCATACTCGGTGTAAAGCTTGTAGTAATCGCTGGAGATGGCCATCTCGCCGAACACGCTCACGTCGATGCCCAGCGGGCTGTATTCGATGAACACGTCTTCGGGGTCGTAGGCGTTGACATACATGTAGTGGCGATGATTGTGTCCGGCGCTGTAGGTCGCGGTCTGGCTCCAGGAATCGTAGGGATTCACGAGGCGGTAGTAGCCGGCGAGATACTTGTTTTCCTCCACTTCCACTTCGAATTCCTCGGATGTGAAAGGCGAATAAGTGAGGCACGACAGGAAGCCCTCGGTCATGCGGCCTTTGCCTATGGGCAGCCATTCGTCATCGTCGTGGCCGGGCACGTCGTATTCGCCGTAATTGATGTTCTGCAGCTCGTTCTTGTCGTCGAACATGGCCACAATCAGGTATTTGTGGGCCGCGGTGGCGTTGTTGAAGTCGACCTCCACAATGTCGCCGATGTGCGCCTCGGTGCCTTCGGTCGCCGATGCCACGGCAGCATCGTCGAATTCGTCGGTGATCACGTATCGCAGTGCGGCGATGCGGCTGTCGCCTCCGAGCTTGACGTGCCGTTTGTTGTCGTTGTCGGGGCAGAGAGCCTCCACCGAGTAGAGCGTCACGGAATAGTCAACGGGCACATCGGAGCCGGGCAGATAAAGTGCGAAAGCGCCGTTGTCGTTGGCGTTGTAGATGTAATAGCCGCAGTCCTCGGTGTCGTCGTCCTGTATGATGCCTATGGCGTTTTCGTCGGTGAAAGTGATGACATTATTCTCAAGGACGCCGTGCAGGTCGTACTGGCCGTCAAATGCTTCATCCACCGCCGGGTCGATGTCGTAGGCCTCGCTGTAGCCAATCGCTTCGGTGGTGCCTCCCGCATCGGCCATTCCGAGCGGCGAGCGCAGCAGTCGCACGAAATCGGGCTTTCGGGCATCGAGCACGATGAAATAGTCGTCGCCGAGAAGCAGTTCGCCTCCCTGTTCCTCGATTTCTGCCGTGTTGGGATAGTTGCGCCACGGGTCGATGATGCGATATACGCCGGGATTGGCTTTATCGTGCTGAACGCGAACATCGAATGTCGTAGGCTCGATGTTGTCGAAGAAGCTGAACGAAGTGAGAATGTCGTCGGTGTATTTGCCTGTGCCGAGTTCTTCCCACTCGTGTTCGTTCAGTGGGTCGTTGTCCGGCGCGACTCTGGCGATAGCTTTTGTGGCGGTATGGCGTTTGGTTTTATGGGCGCCTAAAGCCGATTTGGCGCTGACAGCCAACTTGGCTCTGCTCGCTGCGGGTACGGCTCCCGACACTGCGACTGCACATGCAATGGCTGCGATGAAAGTAGAGATTCTAAGCATTTTAGTGTTAGATTGAAGTGATGTGTGCAAAGGTAATTAAAAAAAATAATTAAACAGCTATGTTTACTGTTAATCTTTCGCTGTGTTTTATGAGCGCATACCGGGACATACTTGTGGCGTCAGCGGTGGCGCAATGCGCTCCCGCGCGCAGTTTTTTTAGTTAAAAGACCGCATGTGTAAAGGCTTTTTGAAATATTTTAACTATATTTGCCCCATAATTGCGCCGCTACGGCGCGCAAAATGTGAAATATTTTCTAACAAATTCAGTCATAAGTTTTTACAAACGCATGAAACTAAAACTGTTTCTTCTCATGCTGCTGGCATCGACATTGGCGATGACAGCGCAGACCGCCAAGCTCTCGGGCGTGGTGGTTAATGGCACATCCGGCGCTCCCGTCGGCGGTGCGACAGTCGAGATCAACGGCGTCAAGGCCGTCACGGGCTTCAACGGCGACTTCACCATCGACGGTGTGACCGCCGGCCCCGCCTACATGATCGTCACCGGCCCCAACCTGCAGAGCGTAGGCGTGGACGTGCAGGTGAACGGCCAGAGCCAGAACGTCGGCGAAATCCGCGTGGTCCCCACTGCTGAAAACGCAGTCGACGAGTACTTCGCCAACAACGACGACCTGATGTTTGACGAGGCCGCCCTCGACGACGAGGAAGCCGTCAGCCAGGGCGTGAGCTCGCTCAACGGCTCGAACGACAACATCTACTACAGCACGGCCTCGTACAACTTCGGCCCGATGTACTTCAACTACCGCGGCTATCGACAGCCAGTACCAGAGCGTGTACATCAACGGCATCCGCTTGAACGACCTCATCCGCGGACGCTTCAACTTCAACTCGCTGCTGGGCATGAGCTCGCGCGCGTTCCGCAACCGCACCAACACCGTCGGCCTGGGCGCCTCCAACTACGGCTTCGGCGACATAGGCGGCTCCACCAACTACAACACCACTACCGACCTCTACGCTCCCGGCTTCAACGGCGCCGTGGCCTACACCAACAGCAACTACATGCTGCGCGCCATGGTCACATACTCCTCCGGTGTGAACAAGCACGGATGGGCCTACACCGTAAGCGCCATCGGCCGTTACTGCCAAGGAAGGCGTGCAGCCCGGCACGTTCTACAACTCGGGCGGCCTGTTCTTCAGCCTTGAGAAGCTGCTCAACGACAACAACTCGCTCACGCTCACCGCCTTCGGCGGCCCCACGCAGCGTGCCACCGGTGGTGCCACCTATCAGGAAGTCTACGACCTCACCGACGACAATCTCTACAACCCCTTCTGGGGCTGGCAGGACGGCAAGAAGCGTTCCAGCCGCATCACGGAGACTTTCGACCCCACGGCCATCCTCAGCTGGCTCTATAAGAAAGGCTCCACCACGGTGAACACGGCCGCCGGCGTGCGCTGGACGCACTACACACGCAGCGCCCTGCAGTACTTCAAGGCCAACGACCCCAACCCCACCTACTACCGCTACCTGCCCTCCTACTTTGAGGACAACGGCGAACCCACCGAGCAGAGCGAGTACTACACCTGGCTCTGGAAGCACGACGACAGCTTCCGCCAGATCAACTGGGACAACCTCTATGAGGTGAACCACCTCAACAACGTGGAGAACGAGCACCTGACGGGTGCCAACCGCAAGGGTTCGAGCTACATCCTGGAGAACCGTACCAACAACCAGCTCAACCTGCTCTTCAACAGCTACATCAACACCAAAATCGACCAGAACGTGGCTCTGCAGGCAGGCGTAGACTTCAACTACACCCGCTCCAGCAACTACAAGACCGTGCGCGACCTGCTCGGCGGTGAGTTTTGGAACGACGTCGACCCATTCTCCGATCGCGACATTACGCTGGCACCGGACAACCTGGTCAACAACTTTAACTACCCCGACCCCTATCACCACGAGGCACGCAAAGGCGACAAGTTCGGCTACGACTATGACCTCGTGGCCATGCAGGCCGGCCTCTGGGCGCAGAACGTAGTGACCCTGCCCAAGTGGGACATCAACTACGGCTTCAAGCTCAACTACACCACCTTCCACCGCAAGGGCTACATGGACAACGGCCGCGCCCGCGGCACCGGCGACCTCGGCTCGCTGGGCAAGAGCTCGGACCACAACTTCTTCACCGGCGCCGTCAAGGCAGGCCTCACCTACAAGCTCGACGGCCGCAACCAGTTCCAGGTGCAGGGCGAGTACGGCACGCGCGCGCCTCTGGCCGACAACTCCTTCATCGCTCCGCGCGTCAAGAACACCGCCGTGCAGGGCCTCGAAGCCCAGCGCGACTTCAGCGCCGACGCCAGCTACATCTGGAACTACCGTCGCTTCCGCGGCATCCTGACGGCCTACTACACGATGATCGACCACGCCATGGAGCGCACCGGCTTCTACGACGAGACCTACAACACCTACGCCATCTTCGCCCTCCAGGGCGTGAAGCGCGTCTACAAGGGTGTGGAACTCGGCATGGCCTACAAGATCACTCCCAGCCTGACCGCCACCTTCGCCGGCACATACGCCCGCTTCCAGTACAAGAACAATCCCCAGGGCACACGCTCGTTTGAAAACGGCCTCTATCCCGACGTGACGCAGACCGTCTACCTCAAGAACTACTACATGGGCTCGACACCCCAGAGCCAGTTCAACGTGGGCATCGACTACGCCGCTCCCAAAAACTGGTTCTTCAACGTCAACGGCACATGGCAGGGCGATGCCTACGTGAACCTCTCGCCGGCCTACCACGAAGCGCTTCCCGGCCTCGTGGGCCTCTACCCCGACCAGGCCGAGCTCGAAGCCAAGATCCGCGAGCTCGCCGCTCAGGACAAGCTCGACTCGCACTTCACGCTCAACCTGAGCATCGGCAAGGCCATCTACTTCCGCAACGGTCCCAGCCTCAACTTCAACCTGAACGTGAACAACGTGCTCAACAACCGCGACGTGGTCACCTACGCCTACCAGCAGGGACGTCTCGACACCAAGAACTACGACCCCGACGCCTATCCCAACCGCTACCAGTACGCCCAGGGCATCCGCATGTTCCTCAACGTCGGTGTGCGCTTCTAATCCCGTCTCTCATCACTCACACACATATAATATATAAGCAATGAACAAAAAGCTCATATACCTCGCCGCCGCGGCCTTCGCTACCGCAGCCTTCACCGCCTGCGACGACGACTTCACCTATCCCCCCATCGTCGAGCCTGAGTCGCAGTGGGCCGGAAAGGAGAACACCACTGTGCTCCAGCTCAAGGAACAGTACTGGCAGGACAACAACAACTACAACACGGCCATCGGCCTGACCGAGGACGGCAGCGAGGTTGTGGTGCACGCCCGCGTCATCAGCTCCGACGCCACCGGCAACATCTACAACAACCTGTTCATACAGACCATCAACGAGGACGGCAGCGCCGGCGAGGCCATGGCCATAGCCTCACGCACGAAGAACAGCTCGACCAAGCTGGCCGCGCAGTTCCCCTACGGCTCCGAGGTCTACTTCAACGCCTCCGGCGTCTACGTGGGCCGCTACGCAGGCCTCTTCCAGGCCGGCGAAGCCAGCGGTTCCGAAATCAGCTTCATGCAGAACGCCACGCTGCTCGAGCACCTGGAAGTGTCGAGCATGCCCCATCCCGAGCTCGTCGACACCATGAGCGTCGACATCGCCACCCTCGCCGCCGCCAAGAGCGAGAGCGAGCAGCTGCGCTACTACCAGGGCCGCCTCATCCGCCTCGACGGGGTAACCTTCCAGAACGCCGGCCAGCCCTACGCCGCCGACAAGACGGAGAACCGCTATGTCACCGACGCCGCCGGCAGGCGCATCAATGTGCGTTGCAGCAATCGCTCCACATGGCACAACGAGATGATACCCGGCGGCAGCGGTGCCGTGGTAGGTATCCTCAGCTATTTCAACAACGACTGGCAGGTGCTCATGATCGACGCCGCCGGCGCCATAGGCTTCATCCCCGGCGAACCCGTAGTGCCCCCCACTCCCGGCACTCCCGAGGGCGAAGGCACCGCCGACTCGCCCTACAACGTGGCCAAGGCCCTCGAGCTGACCAAGGCTCTCGCCGCCGGCGCCTCCACGGAGACAGAGGTGTACGTGAAGGGTAAGATCGCCTCCGTCGACGAAATCGACACCGGCAGCTACGGCAACGCCACCTACACCATCGCCGACACCGAAGGCGGCGAGACCTTCAAGATCTTCCGCGGCTACTGGTTCGGCGGCGCTAAGTTCACCTCGGCCGACCAGCTCGCCAAGGGTGCCGACGTAGTGGTGCTCGGCAAGCTCATTAACTACATGGGTAACACCCCCGAGATGGCACAGGGCAACAAGGTGGTCAGCTACAACGGCAAGACCGAGGGCGGCGACACCCCGACGCCTCCGACTCCCGGCCAGTCGCTCTACCTCGAGAGCTTCCAGAGCGGCAACCTCGGCGCCTTCACCGTGGAGAACAAGGTGGGCACCAGCGGCTGGTACGCCAAGAACGCCAGCCCCGCTTGCGCCATGGTGAATAGCTACAAGGGCGGCGTCAACCTGGAAGCCGACAGCTGGCTTCTGTCGCCGGTGTTCAACCTGAGCGCCGCCAGCGGCCTGACGCTGAGCGTCAACCACGCCTTCGGCTTTGACTTCCCGACGGCCCAGGACGCCTCCTACACCGTCCTCATCAAGGAAGCCGGCGCCGCTGACTGGAACCAGCTCACCCTGACCAACTTCCCCACCAAGGGCAACGGCAACTGGACGGGCTGGGCCAAGAACGAATGGGACATCAACGCCTACGCCGGCAAGAACATCCAGGTGGCCTTCCGCTACATCAACGACGGCAGCAAGAGCCGCGCGTGGGAGCTCCAGGACTTCACCATCAGCGGCAGCGGCACGGTGACCGTAGAGGGCGGCAGCGTGAACCCCACGCCCGACCCCACGCCCGATCCCACGCCTGACCCGACTCCCAACCCGACGCCCGGCGACGCCGTGAGCATCGCTACATCGTCGCTGACGGCCCCCGGCACGAGCACGGTGAGCGGCTACACCTTCGACGTGGAGAAGAACGACGGCGCTACGGCCCCGATGATCCACAGCAGCGGCGCCCTGCGCATCTACGCCAAGGGCTCCCTTAACATCAAGGGCGGCGCCATGGCGAAGATAGTGTTCACCCTGGCCAAGGACGCCGGCTACCGTTATACGACGTTCACCCCGAGCACGGGCCGTCTCGAGCCCGCACAGGCCAAGGGCGACACCACGATGACCTGGATAGGCGACGCCTCTGACGTGACCTTCACCGTGGGCGACATCGCCACGCTCGGCAGTGAGAACACCAAGCCCGGCCAGATTCGCATCACCAACATCGAAATCTATCCCGTAAAGTAAATAAAGCCACAACCATAATATGTTCAACATCAAGCATTACACCAAGGCTTTGGCTGCGGCTTTCGCCCTCAGCCTCGGCTTCACTGCCTGCCAGGACGACTTTGACGACCCGAGCTTCAACGCTCCCGTGGCAAGCATACAGCCCAACATCACCCTGGCCGAGCTGAAAGCCGAATTCTGGCAGGAAGGCCAGAGCAACTACGCCACGCTTGTGGAGCCCCGCGCCGACGGCTCGCACTACATCGTGCACGGCACCGTGGTGAGCTCCGACGAAGCAGGCAATGTGTTCAAGAGCCTCATCATCGACGACGGCACCGCCGCGCTGCCCTTCAGCATCAACCGCTACAACCTCTACCAGAACTACCGCCGCGGCCAGGAAATCGTGGTCGACCTGACGGGCATGTACATAGGCATGTACAACGGCTACATGCAGGTGGGCAACAAGAAGTTCTACGAGGCCGGCAACGCCTGGGAAGTGTCGTTCATGGCACCCCAGACCTTCGAGAAGGGCGCCGAGCTCAACGGCCTGCCCGACTTGGCCAAGGTCGACACCATGCAGATCAACAGCTTCGACCAGATACCCGCCACGCCCAAGGGCCTGCAGACCTATCAGGGCCGTCTCGTGCGCCTCAACAACGTGACATGGCAGAACGGCGGCGTGGACACCTACTCCACCTACCATAGCAGCGGTGTGAGCCAGAACATCGTCGACGCGAACGGCGCCACCCTCGCCGCACGCACCAGCGGCTACTCCAACTTCTGGAACCAGACACTGCCCGAAGGCCGCGGCGATGTGGTCTGCATTCTGGGCTACTACGGCTCGGCATGGCAGCTCACTCTCCTTGACGGCGAAAGCAGCATGAACTTCGGCAATCCCACCACACAGCCCGGCACGCAGGACAATCCCTACAGCGTGGCTGAAGCCGTGGCCATCGAGGCCGAAGGCCGCACCGCCTCCAACGTGTGGGTGCGCGGCTACATCGTCGGTACCGTGGCTCCCGAAGTGGAGACCGTCAGCGGCAACGACGACATCGAGTGGGGCACCGACCCGACCCTCAGCAACACCGTGGTAATCTCCTCCGACCCCGAGGGCAAGGACATCGCCAACGCTCTGGTCATCGCCCTGCCCGAGGGCAGCGTGATGCGCGAGTACGTCAACATCAAGCAGCATCCCGAGAACGTGGGCAAGCTCCTCGACGTGCGCGGCACCCTCGAGTCCTACATGGGCACCTATGGCCTCACCGGCAACCGCGGCACCAAGCCCGAGTTCAAGCTCGAAGGCGTGGAAGTGCCCGGCGGCGAGACCATCCCCGCCGGCGAAGGCACCGCCGAGAAGCCCTACAACCCCGCCCAGGTCATCGCCAAGAACCCCTCCAGCACCACCGACGCCGTGGAGAGCGGCGTGTGGGTGAAGGGCTACATCGTAGGCACCATGCCCGCTGACAAGACCTACCTCGACAAGACCGTCTTCGGCCTGCCCGCCGACGGCCAGAACCTCAACCTCGTCATCGCTCCCACCGCCGACTGCACCGACGCCAACCTCTGTGTGGGCGTGCAGCTCAACACCACCATCCGCGGCGCTCTCAACCTCGCCGACAACCCCGCCAACCTGGGCAAGTGGCTCATGGTCAAGGGCGACGTGATGAAGTACTGCGGCGGCCCCGGCATCAAGAACGTCAAGGAGTATCAGCTGCAGGGCGGCGACACCCCGACGCCTCCGACTCCCGGCCAGTCGCTCTACCTCGAGAGCTTCCAGAGCGGCAGCCTCGGCGCCTTCACGGTAGAGAACAAGGTCGGCACCAGCGGCTGGTACGCCAAGAACGCCAGCCCCGCGTGCGCCATGGTGAACAGCTACAAGGGCGGCGTCAACCTGGAAGCCGACAGCTGGCTTCTGTCGCCGGTGTTCAACCTGAGCGCCGCCAGCGGCCTGACGCTGAGCGTCAACCACGCCTTCGGCTTTGACTTCCCGACGGCCCAGGACGCCTCCTACACCGTCCTCATCAAGGAAGCCGGCGCCGCCGACTGGAATCAGCTCACCCTGACCAACTTCCCCACCAAGGGCAGCGGCAACTGGACGGGCTGGGCCAAGAACGAATGGGACATCAACGCCTACGCCGGCAAGAACATCCAGGTGGCCTTCCGCTACATCAACGACGGCAGCAAGAGCCGCGCGTGGGAGCTCCAGGACTTCACCATCAGCGGCAGCGGCACAGTGACCGTAGAGGGCGGCAGCGTGAACCCCACGCCCGACCCCACGCCCGATCCCACGCCTGATCCGACTCCCGACCCGACGCCCGGCGACGCCGTGAGCATCGCCACATCGTCGCTGACGGCGCCCGGCACGAGCACGGTGAGCGGCTACACCTTCGACGTGGAGAAGAACGACGGCGCTACGGCCCCGATGATCCACAGCAGCGGCGCCCTGCGCATCTACGCCAAGGGTTCTCTGAACATCAAGGGCGACGCTATGGCCAAGATAGTGTTCACCCTTGCCAAGGACGCCGGCTACCGCTACACGACGTTCACCCCGAGCACGGGCCGTCTCGAGCCCGCGCAGGCCCAGGGCGACACCACGATGACCTGGATAGGCGACGCCTCGGACGTGACCTTCACCGTGGGCGACATCGCCACGCTCGGCAGCGAGAACACCAAGCCCGGCCAGATTCGCATCACCAACATCGAAATCTATCCCGTGAAGTAATCCGCGCTGATTCATAAGTAAATGCGGGGCGAGGGCCGTAGGCCCGCGTCCCGCAAACTTTTATGGCACGGTTTTTGTTATCATGAGATAGGAACGAATCAAAACCACTAACACCAAATAATATGTCAGAAAAAGAAATCATCAAGCCCGGCAAGTACGCCGAGCTCGTCTATAAACTTTACGTCGTCGAGCCCGACGGCAACGAGGAACTCATCTATGAAAGCGCCGCCGACGAGCCCGAGAAGCTCGTCTTCGGCGTGACACGCGGCGTGCTGCCCGTGCTCGAAAAGGCCCTCGACGGCCTCGCCGCCGGCGAGAAGTTCGAGGTGACTGCCGGCCCCGACGAGGCTTTCGGCCACCACGACCCCGAGCAGGTGGTCACGCTGGAGCGCGAAGTATTCGTTGTCGACGGCAAGTTCGACGAAGAGAACATCAAGGCCGGCAACCGCCTGCCCATGATGACCGCCGACGGCTACCGCATCGACGGCCTCGTGACGGAAGTCACCCCCACCCACGTGAAGATGGACTTCAACCACCCCCTCGTAGACCGACCGTGCGCTTCGACGGCGAGATCAAGGTCGTGCGCGACGCCACTCCCGAGGAAGTGGCTCCCGCCCATGGCTGCGGCTGCCACGGCGGTTGCGGCGACGGCGACTGCGGTTGCGACGGCGACTGCTCCGACTCCGGTTGCGGCTGCGGCAAGTAAGCCTGCCGCGCCGAGCGCACCATTCAGAGAAACCCGCCCGCCAGGCGGGTTTTTCTGTCTGCGCCTGCGGCGGGGATGCGCAGAAATGCAAATATTAACTAAAATATTTGCCTTTACAAGAAAATAGATTAACTTTGCATATTGAAACAAAGGCAACCATGCGAGTAAAACTGCACCATGAAGGCGTTAATATTCTGGTAGTGGCACTGTTAGTGCTGCTGCTCATCAACGTGCCTTTATGGATTTGGTGCCGCCAGCCGGCGGTCAGCATCGCCGTGGGCGCCGTCAGCGCTACGGTCTACCTCATCATGGTCAACTTTTTCCGCTCGCCCAAGCGAGTGTTCCGCGGCGAGCGCAAGGACGCCGTCGTGGCCAGCGCCGACGGCAAGATCGTGGCCCTCGAGGAGACCGTCGAGCACGAGTATCTGCACGGCCCCGCAGTGCAGATATCGATGTTCATGAACCTCTTCAACGTCCATGCCAACTGGTTTCCGGTGGACGGCGAGGTAATATACACCGAGCACGTCAACGGCCGCTTCCAGGCCGCGTGGCTGCCCAAGTCGAGCACCGACAACGAGCGCGCCACCGTGGTCATCCGCACGCCCGAAGGCCAGCTGGTGGTGGTGCGCCAGATAGCCGGCGCCGTAGCTCGCCGCATTGTCACCTATGCCCAGCCGGGCATCGAAGCCTCTATCGAGGATCACATGGGTTTCATCAAATTCGGCTCGCGTGTCGACATTTTTGTGCCCGTTGACAGCGATATAATGGTGAAGCTGGGCGACCACACTACCGGTGGCGTCACGCAGGTGGCACGCCTAAATCCCCCTCGCAAGTGAGATGAGAAAAATCATTAGCTGCATCCCCAACACCATCACCCTGCTCAACCTCCTGAGCGGATGCGTGGCCATCATTTTTGCGTTCAGGCACAACGAAATCTTCGCAGGCCTCAGCGGCAGCGAGTGGTGCTACATCATGATTGGCGCCGCAGCCGTCTTCGACTTCTGCGACGGCTTCGCCGCCAGGCTCCTCAAGGCTTACTCGGACATGGGCAAGGAGCTCGACTCGCTCAGCGACCTCGTCAGCTTCGGCCTCGCCCCCGCCATGCTGGTGTTCAACGTCATGCTCGACCACTCGCTCTATCCCTGGCTCTGCTACTCGGCCCTGTTCATCCCCGCCATGGGCGCGCTGCGCCTGGCCAAGTTCAACGTGGACACGCGTCAGACCACGACCTTCCGCGGCCTGCCCATTCCCGCCAACGCCATCTTCTGGATAGGCCTCTGCGGCTGGATAGCCTCCTACCGCTATCCCGGCACGGGCGTGATGGTGGTGCTCATAGTGCTTGTGTCGCTGGCCATGGTGAGCGAGGTGCGCATGTTCTCGCTGAAGTTCAAGAATTTCGACCTGCGCGAGAACTTCCGCCGCTACGTGATTGTTCTTGCAGCGGTGGCCTTCGTGGTGTTCTACGGCATCAGCGGCCTTGCCTGGACGATAGTGCTCTACGTGCTGCTGTCGATGCTCACGCGCAACCGCGCCGATGACTGAGCCGTGCCGCGCCTCCCGGCCTCCCACACACCCATTAACGAACCCCTCAAAACCAAGTCCCGGAGCAAGCATAGCCGGGCCCTTGTCGCAATATGGCAACAATTCTCTTTCTTCTGCTCTTCTTCTTCGTGCTGCTGCCCATAGGGCGCGCCGCCTGGGCCTTCTGGCGCCAGTACAGCGCCGTCAAGCGGCAGTTCCGCGCCGCCGATGAGTTCCGCCGCGCCTATCAGCGCGCCGCGTCGGGCGCCCGCGAGGCCGCCTCGCAGCCCCGCCGCCGCAAAAAGAAAATCGACAGCGACGTGGGCGAATACGTGGCTTTCGAGGAAATACGCACCTACACCGACGGCTCCGGCTCGGCCGACGTACACGCCGAGGCCGCCTCGGCACGCTTCAGCGCCGAGCAGCAGGTGGAAGACGCCGACTGGGAGGACATAAAATGAAACTGCATCCCGCCCTCGATTTCCTTGGCCGCCTGGCCGACAACAACGACCGCGCCTGGTTCGCCGCCCACCGCGCCGAGTATGACGCCGTGCGCGAGCAGTGGCTCGCCGAGCTGGGCCGCTACATCGCGCGCCTGGCCGAGCACGACCCCCGCGTAGGGCGTCTGGAGGCGCGCCGCCAGGCCTACCGCATCTACCGCGACGTGCGCTTCTCGCCCGACAAGTCGCCGTTCAAGACCTATTTCTCGGCCGCATTTCAGGTGGAGGGCCGCCGCGACGAGCGCGCAGGCTACTACCTGCAGATGGACAACCGCGCCGACCAGGGCGGCCTGTACGGCGGCTTCTGGTGTCCCGACGCGGCCCAGCTGCGCAAGCTGCGCCATGCCATAGTCGACAACATCGACGAGCTGCGCGGCATCCTCGCCGAGCCCTCCTTGCGCGAGCTCTACGGCGACGGCTGGTGCGGCCCCGCCCTCAAGACGGCGCCCGCCGGCTGGCCCAAGGACCACCCCGACATCGACCTGCTGCGCCTCAAGAGCTACGGCAAGTTCCTGTCGCTGCCGCCCGAATTCTTCTCGCGGCCCGACTGGCCCGAAGCCGCCGCCGACATGACCGCCCCCCTGCGCCCGCTCATCGACTTCATCAACTACTCGCTCGACGAATAGGCGCGCCGCCGTGTCCCACGCAATAATAGCGCCGTTTGCGCGTTATATATTGCGATGAAAAAGCTAATCCACTCTCTCTTCGCGGCCATCATGCTGGCCGCCGCCGCGAGCGGCTGCATCGAGGACGGCTTCACCACCGCCCCCGCCGACGCCCCCGTGGCCTCGCTCGATACGCTGCGCCTCGGCACCGTGTTCACCGACGAGCCCACCCCCACACACCGCTTCACCATCCACAACCGCGCATCGCGCTCCGTGGCCATAACATCACTGAGCCTCGGCGGAGACCATCCCGAATGCTTCCGCCTGAATGTCGACGGCTTCAGTGGCAAGGAATTCAGCGACGTCGAAATCCGCGCCAAGGACTCCATCTACGTCTTCATCGAGGCCACGCTGCCGCCCAACGGCCGCGATGTGCCCGTCGACATCCGCGCCAGCTTCGACTTCAGCGCGTGCGGCGTCACGCGCAGCGTCGTGCTCGACGCGCAGGGCCGCGACGCCGTGCGCCTGCGCGCCTGCCGCATCGAGGGCCGCGAGGTGTTCACGCCCGGCCGCCCCTACATCGTCTACGACTCGCTCGTCGTGGCCCCCGGGGCCTTCCTGGGCCTGGCCGCCGGCACCGAGCTCTACTTCCACGACGGCGCCCACCTGGTGGTGCGCGGCACGCTTGAGACCGCCGGCACCGTGGAGCGGCCCGTCAACCTGGCCGGCGACCGCACGGGCAACGTCGTGGCCGACATATCGTTCGACATCATGTCGCGCCAGTGGACAGGCGTATTCCTCACGGCCACCAGCCGCGACAACGTACTCATAAACACCGACATCCGCAACACCTGGCAGGGAGTGCGCATCGAAGGCGACCCCACGGCATCGGAACGCCCGACGCTGAGCATGCTCAACTGCGTGCTCCACAACTCGGCCGGTCTCGTGCTGGAGGCCGTCCACGCCGACGTGGCCGCCATGGGCTGCCAGTTCAGCGAAGGCGGCGAGGGCCTCGTGCGCCTGCAGGGCGGCGCCCACAACATCAACCACTGCACGCTGGCCAACTACTACCTCTTCGCCGCCATCGGCGGAGCGGCCCTGCAGCTCTCCCACACCTCCGACAAGGACGCCGACGGCAGCGGCGGAGCCCTGATGACGGCCCGCATAGCCAACAGCATAGTCTACGGCCTCGGCACCGACCTCAACATCGGCGACCTCCGCGGCACCTCGGTCAGCATCACGCGCTGCCTGCTCAAGAGCGCCGGCTCGGACGACGACGAATTTCGCGACTGCCTCTGGGACACCGACCCCCTCTACCGTAACGACCGCTCGGCCTACATCTTCGACTACCGCCTGCAGCGCGACTCGCCCGCCCGCGGCGCCGGCCTGGCTGTGGCCACCGATCCCCGCGCCGCCGTCGACGCCTACGGCAACCCCCGCGGCTCCACGCCCGACCTGGGCGCCTACGTCTTCACCGACTACGAGGAGTAGGCCAATAACATTGCCTGCGCGCGACGTTTTTTTGAAATAAATTGTTATCTTTGCAAAAACAATAGATAACACCGTTCACCCCCTCATACACATGAAACGACTTCTGCTTCTTCTCGCAGCCGCCATCGTGCTGAGCGTCAGCGCCTCGGCCCAGGACAAGCGCATGGCCGTGCAGACGGCCGGCATCGCGTTCTACAACCTTGAGAACCTCTTCGACACCATTCCCAACAACCCCGAAGGCCGCGATGCCGAGTACACGCCTTCCGGCGCCAAGCAGTGGGATGGCCGTAAGTACCGCAACAAGATCAACAACCTCTGCCTATGCCATCTCGCAGTTCACCACCAAGACCACGCCCTACGGCCCGGCCATCATCGGCGTGAGCGAGATCGAGAACAAGAGCGTGCTCGACGACCTGGTGGCCGCTCCCGCCCTCGCGACCTGGAACCTGCAGGTGGTGCACCACGACTCGCCCGACGCCCGCGGCGTCGACGTGGGCCTGCTCTACAATCCCCGCTACTTCCGCCTGGAGAATGTGACCAACCACCGCCTCCACGCCGTGCCTTTCCGCACACGCGACCAGATGTGTGTCGTGGGCTCGCTGCTGGGCCAGCGTATCGCCGTGATCGTCAACCACTGGCCCTCGCGCCTCGGCGGCCAGGAGCGCTCCGAGCCCAACCGCAAGGCCGCCGCCGCGCTCAGCAAGCAGATTGCCGACTCGCTCTGGAGCGTCGACCCCGAAATGGGTGTCATCGTGATGGGCGACCTCAACGACGACCCCCAGGACGCCTCGTGCGCCAAGGTGCTGGGTGGCAAGCGCAATATCAAGGACGCCAAGCCCCACGGCTTCTACAATCCCTTCTGGGAGATGCTCGACAAGGGCATCGGCACCCTCGCCTACAAGAGCTCGTGGAACCTCTTCGACCAGATAATCATCTCCGGCAACCTGGCCACCGCGCCCGAAAACCGCTGGCACTACATGCGCGCCATCGTGCACAACCACGATTTCCTTAAGGACAACGAAGGCAACCGCGTGGGCTATCCCAAGCGCACTTTCGCAGCCGGCAGCTATCTGAACGGCTATTCCGACCACTTCCCCACCGAGGTGCTCCTCGTGCGCAAGGTGGAGAGAAAGTAGCCGATGCGCAGTCTTCTCATCGCCATCATTGCCCTCGCGACGCTGGCTGCCGCTCCGCTCGCCGACGCCGCGGGCAAGCGCACACGCCGCAAGCCCGCCACCGAGCAGCAGGCCAAGCCACGCCGCAACAAGCCGCGCAGCGCGCGCGACGTGCGCCGCGAGCAGAAGCTCACATCCGGCGAGATACAGAAGACACAGCAGCAGATCAACTCCAACAAGCGCGAGACGCGCCGCCAGCTCAACCGCCTGGCCTCGCTCGACGCCGAGATAGGCCGCAGCGAGCAGGAGATAGCCGGCATGAGCCGCCGCGTCGACACGCTGGCAGCGGCCATGCGCACCGTGGCCGACAGCGTGGCCTCCACCGAGCGCCGCCTCGAAGCCATGCGCACGGCCTACGCGCGCAGCCTGCGCGCCATGCGCGCGCGCCGCAGCCGCGTCAGCACCATCATGTTTGTGCTGGGCTCTGGCAGCGTCAGCCAGGCCTGGCGCCGCGCCCGCTACCTGCGCGAGCTCTCCACGGCCCACGCCCGCAAGGCCGCCCGCGTCAGCGCCGCCGCCGACACCCTGCGCGCACGCCGCGCCGAGCTCGAGCGGCTGCACCAAAGCCATGAGGTCGAGCTGCGCCGCATGGCCGGCGCCCGCGACCTGCTGCGCCGCAAGCAGCAGAGCGCCGACACGCTCGTGGCCTCGCTCAAACGCGAGGGCGCGTCGCTGCAGCGCGTGCTCAGCGAGAAGCGCAGCCTTGCCGCCGAGCTCGACCGCGAGCTCGACCGCATCATAGCCGAGGAGCAGCGTCGCGCCGAAGAGGCCCGTCGCGCCGAGGAGCGCCGACTGGCCGAGGAACGCCGACTGGCCGAGGAGCGCCGCCGAGCCGAGGAGGCCGAGAAAGCCCGCCTCGAGGCCGCCGAGCGAGAGAAGGCAGCCCGCGAGCAGGCGCAGGCCAAGCCCGCACCCAAGGACAAGAACAAGGCCAAGGACAAATCCAAAACCAAGGACAAGCCCAAGGAAACGGAAAAGCCGCAGACCACGCCCGCACCCGCCAAGCCCAAGCCGGCGCCTGCCGTGGTGGAGCCGCCGGTGCGCAGCGCCGAGGCCGAGCGCGCCCTGACGGGCAGCTTCGCCGCCAACCGCGGCCGCCTGCTCTTCCCCGTGGCCGGCAGCTACCGCATAGTCAGCGGCTTCGGCCGCACGGAGCATCCGCGCATACCCGGTGTGCAGGTGCAGAACAGCGGCATCGACATCGAGGCCGCCGGCAGCGCGGCCCATGCCCGTGCCGTATTTGACGGCACGGTGACATCGGTGTTCCGCATCGACGGATATCAGAACATTGTGATATTGCGCCACGGCGAGTACCTGACCGTGTATGCCGGCCTCGACCGCATCGATGTGCGCAAGGGCGACAAGGTGAAGGCTCGGGCCAGCGCCTTGGCCACATCTACAGCGATCCCGACGACGGCGGTCGCTCCGTGCTCCACTTCGAGCTTCGCCACGAGAAGCAGAAACTTAACCCCTCGGAGTGGGTGAAACCCTGACGCATGGCCTCAGCGACGATTTCCAAGCGCATACTCAAGGCCATGGGCATCTTCGGCGGCATGCAGGTGGCCGTCATAGCCCTCAGCCTGCTGCGCAACAAGTTCGTGGCCATCTGGCTGGGCCCCGCAGGCGTGGCCCTCAACGCCATCTTCATCTCCACACAGGACCTCATCACGGCCGCCCTGGGCCTCAACCTGCGCACCGGCGGCGTGCGCGAGATAGCCGCCGTGCAGCCCTCCGAGCGCCCCGCCATCGCCGGCACGCTGCTGCGCGTGAGCCTGCTGCTGGCCACGGCCGGAGCGGTGCTGACAGTGCTGTTCTCGCCCCTTCTGAGCGGCCTGAGCATGGGCTCGACCTCGCAGTGGTGGAGCTTCGCCATGCTGGGCATAGGCGTGTGGGCCGTCATCGTGTGCGACGCCGACCTGGCCATACTCCAGGCCGAGGGGCGCCTGCGCAGCCTCGCCGGCGTCACGCTGGTGTCGGCCGCCGTCGTCACGGCCGTCTCCGTGCCCCTCTACTACGTGCTGCGCCTGCAGGCCGTGCTGCCCGTCTACCTGCTCATGAGCGTCTGCTACGCCGTGATGGCGCGCCGCGAGCGCCTGCGCCACTGCCCCCGCGCCGCGCGCCCGGGCTTCCGCGCCGCCATGCGCTCGGCGGGCCCCATGCTGCGCCTGGGCATGTTTCTGACGCTTGCCGCCGTGGCCGAGCGCCTCGGCACCTATCTCTTCGTCGTGTTCATGAGCCGCGAGGCACCCGCGGGCGATCTGGGCATCTACCAGGCAGGCTACTCCATAGTCGGCAGCTACGTCAGCGTCATCTTCACGGCCATAGCCACGGAGTACTATCCGCGGCTGTCGTCGGTCAGCTCGTCGCGTCTGCGCACACAGGCCTACGTGGGCCAGGAGTTCAAGCTCGCCGCCTGGGTGCTCACGGTCGTGGTCGTGGCCTTCCTGGCCTTCGACGAGCCCGTGGTGCGGCTGCTCTACTCGTCGGACTTCCTGGCCATGCTCCCCTTCATCAGCGTGGCCATCTGCGGCGTCACGGTGCGCGCCTTCTCCGTGTGCGTGGCCTACGTCATCCTGGCCCGCGGCGACGGCCGCATCTTCGTGGTCACGGAGACGCTCGGCGTCTTCACCGGCCTGGTGCTGAAGGTGGCCGGCTACAGCCTCTGGGGCTTCTACGGCCTGGGCGTGGCCTATGTGGCCGAGCAGGCCATATATTCTGCCATCGTCTGGGCCGTCTACCGCCGCCGCTACGGCCTGCGCGCCCCGCGCGGCATGGCGGCTCTGCTTGTGCTCTCGGCGGGCGTCTCATTCGCCGCCCTGGGCGCCCGCCTGCTGGGCGGATGGTGGATGCCGCTGCTGCTTCTGCCCGCCGTCGTGCCTGCCGCATGGCGCGCCGTGGCCGTAAACAAATCGATTGTTAAAAGCGTTAAAAAAGAAAAGTAACACACCCCATCATATTCCGCGTTATGCAAAAAGGAGTATTCATCACAGGCGCCGCCTCGGGCATCGGACTGGCCACAGCGCGCCGTTTCGCCGCCGAAGGGTGGCTCGTGGCCGCGGCCGACATCGACGGCGAGGCCCTGCTTCAGAACCTCGCCGGCCTCGAAGGCATCGTGCTCACGGCCCAGTGCGACATCACCGACCTTGCCGCCCTGACCGACACCGTGGCCCAGGCTGCCGAGCGCACCGGCGGCATTGACTGCGTGGTGGCCAACGCCGGCATACACATCCGCAACTCGCTGCTCACCATCACCGACGAGCAGCTGGAGCGCCTGCTGCGCGTCAACATTGTGGGCACGGTCAACACGCTGCGCTGCGCGGCTCCGCAGCTTTGCTCCGCCGGCGGCGGATCCATCGTGCTCACGGCTTCCGACCAGGCTTTCATCGGCAAGCCCGGCAACTTCGGCTACGGCCTTACCAAAGGCGCCATAGCGCAGATGACCCGCACGGCGGCCCTCGAGCTCGCCCCGCAGGGCGTGCGCGTCAACGCCGTGTGCCCCGCCACAATCGATACGCCCATGGTCGACCGCATCTTCTCCGACGCCCGCGACGCCGGCGGCGGCGACGTCGAGACCATGTGGGCCGACGAGCGCAAGCTCTTCCCCGTGGGCCGCACGGGCACGCCCGACGAGGTGGCCGAAGCCATCTTCTTCCTGGGCGCACGCGCATCGTTCTGCACCGGCTCGCTGCTGAAAATCGACGGCGGCCTCACCGCAGGCTGAGCGCGGCCCTGCCTGCCAACCTTCACCCCACCACCTGACCTAAACACCCCCTGAAACACATGATAGAACGCATCATCATCATCGACTCGGCCGACCCCGTCAGCTTCTACGGCGTGAACAACAGCAACATGCAGCTCATCCGCAACCTCTTCCCCAAGCTGCGCGTGGCGGCGCGCGGCTCGGTCATCAAAGTCATCGGCGACGAAAGCGAGACCGCCGAGTTCGAGCGCAAAATCAAGGAGCTCGAGGAATATGCCGCCCACCACAACGCCCTCACCGAGGACGTCATACTCGACATCGTCAAGGGCAAGGCCCCCCAGGAGCCCATGCACGACGACGTCATCATCTATGGCATCAACGGCAAGCCCATCACCGCGCGCAACACCAACCAGAAGCGCCTGGTCAAGAGTTCACCAAAAACGACCTCACCTTTGCCCTCGGCCCCGCCGGCACGGGCAAGACCTACATAGCCATAGCCCTCGCCGTGCGCGCGCTCAAAAACCGCGAGGTGCGCAAGATCATCCTCTCGCGTCCCGCCGTCGAGGCCGGCGAGAAGCTCGGTTTCCTCCCCGGCGACATGAAGGACAAGATCGACCCCTATCTGCAGCCCCTCTACGACGCCCTGGAGGACATGATTCCCGCCGTCAAGCTCAAGGAGTACATGGAGAGCAAGGTCATACAGATAGCGCCCCTGGCCTTCATGCGCGGCCGCACGCTCAACGACGCCGTCATCGTGCTCGACGAGGCCCAGAACACCACCAACCACCAGATCAAGATGTTCCTCACCCGCCTGGGCATGAACGCCAAGATGATAATCACCGGCGACGCCACGCAGATCGACCTGCCCCGCAGCACTGCCAGCGGCCTGGTGCAGGCCCTGCGCGTGCTCCGCGACGTGCCCGGCATAGGCCGCGTGGAGTTCGGCAAGAAGGACATTGTGCGCCACGCCCTGGTGCAGCGCATAGTCGAGGCCTACGAGAAGGAAGACAGCTGTAATAGTTGAGAGTTGATAGGGGATAGGGGGGAGGTAAGAGGGTATGAGGGTGTAGGGGGATAGGGGTGTCCCCGCCCGCCGCTCCCGCAGATAAGACCAAACCAAGCCATATGCACCGTTTCTTGCTTTTTCTTTTTATCGTCGCTATGATTGCCGCGGGCTGTTCGCGTCCCGGCCGCCATGCCGCCGAGCTTGCACGCGCGGAAGTCCTGTGCGACAGCGCTCCCGACCGGGCTCTGCTTCTGCTCGACTCCATAGGCGCCGCCGGCATTTCGTCGGGCGAAGAGCGTGCGCTCCACGCGCTGCTGCTCAGCCGCGCCCTGGACCGCTGCGACAGCTTAATAGCCTCCGACTCCATCATCGCCCCCGCCGCAGCCTACTACCGCGCCGACCGCGACCCGCTGCGCCACACCATGACGCAGTACTACCTCGGCCGCACCCGCTACCATGCGGGCGACTATGCGCGCAGCATCATCGCAATGTACGACGGCTTCCACACGGCATCCGACAATGATCTGTACTTCTGGAAAGGCATGACGGCGCGAGAGCTGGGCACTTGCTTCAACTATTTGCGCAACTATAAGGAAGAACTCAAGTACGACAGCATTTCGTATGAGGCGTTTACGAAGAGTGGCAGCCGATTGCACGCTTTGTATGCCCTACACGATATAGGCATGGCTTACCACAACACAGGGGAGTATAATCAGGCCATACATTATCTTGGCAGCTCGCTGGATAGCGCTAAGATTTATGAGTGTTTCCCTCTGGTGCAGGAAGCAGGTGAGAATCTTTCCCGCAGCCAATTCTTATCCGGGCATTATAAGGAAGCGGTTAAATCCTTGGAGTCTTTGAATACTGACGCTTTCGGTATGACCTCTTCAGATTCCGCTCTTTTAGGACTTTCATATTTTCATGAAGGCAATTTTGCAAAAGCTGATGAAATATTAAAATCGGTACAAGGCAACGAATCTAATTTTAGCGAACTTCTTGTTCGCGATTTGTATGCTGTCCGTGGAAATTATAAGGATGCCTACACAATGATGCAACATATCCGCGATTATGACGACAGCGTATTTGTAAGTCTGACGTGCAACAATGTGGTAGGGCTTATTGCTGATAATTACCGGATAAGGCAATTAGTCAAGGAAGAAGAGCTGCGGCACACCCGATTTGTATCTTGGGTTTGTGGGATAGGTCTTGTAGTTGCTTTAATTATAGCAGTATTCCTGTCACGCCATTTCAGGCTTGTCGCCATGCATCGGCTAAATGAGAAAATACTGAGTATCCAGAACTTTAAAAGCGCCCTGGAATCAAAATTGTCCGGGCTGGAGACCAAAGTGTCGTCATTAGAATCCTCACAAAAGTCTGCAATAGTGCTTATGAAGACCAAGTATGATATACTTGAACAGTTATGTTTTGTCTTAAATATGTCCTCAGGTGATACAAAATCCCGCGAACGCATCAGCGCTATGGTTGACCGAATTATTGACAAATTAACTCCCGGCAGTTCGGATTACGCGGCGCTTGAAGATTTTATTAATGTCACCTACGACAATATTATTGCAGAATTACGTTCCGACCTGCCAAATCTAAAGGACCGAGACTATTCTCTATTTGTTTTTTCTTTAATAGGCATATCCATCCCCACCATAGCCACCTTGCTGAAAGAGTCGGGTGTGGGCAGTGTCTATAACCGCAAACGAAGGCTTAAAGCTAAAATTCAGAGTCTTCAAACACCGAGAAAAGGGGATTATTTAGATGCTTTAAATTAAATCGCTGATAATTAAATAGTTGCATCAAATGCTAACTGCAGCTTTGTAACTATCAGGTAATCAGCGATTTATGCTTGTTGCTTTTTTAAGACAAAAAAACATTTAGCCTTCATGTATAATATGCCTGACCTTCAGATGATTATAAAAATCAAAAGACAAATTATTTAGTGACGTAAATTTGGACGAATAATTGCGTAAAGGCTAACTTTGCACCAAAAGCACGATTAATGAAGAAGTCATTTTTCCTATTAGTTTTAATTATCAATACTTCGGTTATTTTTT
>JAAGKN010000062.1_pt1 | contig 52989 bp, 38 predicted proteins | sample 6206371 | NCBI WGS metagenome assembly JAAGKN01 (sample SAMN11533720, study PRJNA540317) | gut metagenome | isolation source: fecal pellets from male and female animal of same cohort | host: Peromyscus leucopus | place: USA:CA | collected 2017
AGGGCCTGACGGAACGATGACAGCTCGCCAACGAGAATCTCGCGCTTGATTTCAAGGCCAATGGAAAAGAAGAATATGGCCATAAGAGCATCGTTGATAAACTGAAGCACCGACATCGGATGCCCGGCGTGGCTGAATATGTTGAAGTCGCCCACCTGCAGGCGAACTTCCTGATTCCAGAAATCGGAGTATATGGTGTTTACCACAGGAATGTTTGCAACGACAAGTGCGAGCACGGTGGCTATCATGAGCATGTTGCCTCCGGTGGCATATTGACGGAAGGTCTGGCGTGCAGCATAGAATATGCCTCGATGCTCTTTTTGAGCTGTATGTGTGTGTCGTTGTCCGGGAGTGGGGTTGGAATCCATCATATTATAGTAATGGGATAGGATGAGTGAAATACGTGAATATTTCTTAATAAACGATTGCAGAGTGGAGTATGTTCGTTGATGGTCACAACACAGGCGGCTTTGTTTGAGCAAAGCCGCCTGTGGGGAGATAACGGAATGTGCGTCAGCGAGGGAGCTCCTTGAGCAACTCCTCTACGGCTGACTCCAGCTGAAGGTCGCGGCCTGCGGCAGTGGCATCGGGAGTATTGGCCACGCGTACATCCGGCTCGAGCTGAGAATTTTCAAGATAGTTGCCCTGGGCGGTCTTGTATCCGGTGACGGGAATGCCGAACAGCATGGAGCTGTCCTGAAGCCCCTGCCAGTTGACGGAGGTCATTGTGCCCGGGACAGGCATGCCCACGAGCTTGCCCATTTTCTTGTGCTTGTACACCCATGGTGTTCCGTGAGCGTTGCTGTAGTTGGCCTCGCCAATAATCATGATGCTCGGCTTGTTCCAGCGGCGAGAGGGCATCTCGGCTGTTTTCACTCCGTGGACATACTGCTGGAGGTATTTCTCGCCGGAGAAGAGCACTTCGATATCCTCGTGCATGCGTCCACCGCCGTTCCATCGGGTGTCGATAACGATACCGTCACGGTCCTTGTACTGGCCCATGACCTTGGCATATATGCGGCGGAAGCTGGCGTCGTCCATCGATTTTATATGTACGTATCCGAGGCGTCCGCCCGACAGACGGTCGACATCGGCTTCGCGGTCGCGGACCCATTTATCGTAAAGGAGGTCGTTCTGAGCCGCAATTGTGATTGGAATCACCACCTCATCGAGATTGCGGCCATCGGGAGTGGTGAAGGATATGAGGGTCTTTTTGCCGTTTGTGGCGTTGAAGGATTTGGCCTGGTCGTTGTCATCGTCTATTGTCACACCGTTTACGGCTGTGATCACGGCGCCTGGCGTGAGCGAGGTAGTGGCGCGGTCGAAGGGACCGTTGGCCAGAATCTCGGCCACCTTGAGCCCATGTCCGGTATAGGACAGGTCGTAAACAAGGCCCAGTTGTCCTGTGGTTTCATCAGCGGCAGGAGCTGAATAGCGTGCGCCGGTGTGCGACACGTTCAGCTCACCGAGCAGCTCGGAGAGCATTTCGACGAAGTCGTAATTATTGTCGATGTGGGGCAGGAAGCGGGCGTAGTCGGCGGTGAGGCCATCCCAGTCAACGCCATGCATTGCAGGGTCGTAGAAACGCTCTCGTTCCTCGCGCACGACATAATCGTACATGTACTGACGCTCGGCTTCGGGGTCAACCTTCATTGTGGTGGAGGTGCTTACGGCAGTGGTGCGCTTGGATCCGGAGTCGAATTTCTTGATTGAGCGTCCGAGGATGTATATGTTCCCATCGGAGTCGAGCTGCAAGGCAGCGCGTCCAACAGCCGGTCGTGTGGCCACGGACACATCACCCTTGCGCAGGTCTTTCTCCCAGAGCTCATAATCGTCCTGAGTACGGGCCATGTAGTAGAGCTTTGATCCATCAGGCGAAACGGCGGCATCGCAAATATCGGCCGAAGCCGGGGTCAGGCGTACGGTGCGTGTGTCGAGGTTGGTGAAATCGAGTGCGGGGCTACTGGACTCGGGTTGGTCGTCATCCTTCTTGTCCTTTGCCCCTTTCTTTTTTGATTTAGAGCCTTTGCTGTCCGACTCAGCCTTCTTTTTGTCGGCCTTCTGCTGTTTCTCGAGCTCCTTGAGCAGGTCGTAGTCTTCCTCATTGAGCCGGAACCGGTCATAAGCGTCCTGGGTGAGGAATGTACACATGACATCATAGGCCGAGCCCCATGAGGCGTGGTTGCGCATGCCGTAGCGCTCAGACAGGAAAATTATGGCATTTCCATCGAATGCCCAATGCGGATTTTCATCAAAGTATCCGGTGTTGGTGATCATGTGGCGCTCGCCGGATTCAACATTGACAACAGCAATGTCGCTGTAAGGGTCCTGGATAGGGGTGAATCGGTTGTAGACAATCCATCGGCTGTCGGGCGACCATTCAAATCCGTATTCGGCCGACCGATGGGCGTTGTCGGTGGTGTCGGTGAGCTGGACTTCATGTCCGGACGAGAGGTCGCGCACCACGAGGTCGGTGCGGTTTCGCACAAAAGCTATTTTCTTACCGTCGGGCGACACTTTCGGGTCGGAACGCTCCACACCGTCATCGGCTATGAGGAGGGATTCGTTTATAACGGTGGCGTTGCTGAAATTGGGGTCACCATCGCGGCTGATGTCGGCTTTGTAGAGATTGCTTGCAGAGCCATCGCCCCGGCGCGACGCATAGTAGAGGGTGCGTTCGTCCGGGCTCCAAGAAACAGAACTCTCGGTCTGAGGGGTGGCTGTGACCTGCTTTACCGAAGGATATTTGACCGAAGTGGCGAATATGTCGCCCCTGCTTCCGAAAGCCACTTGTTTGCCTGAAGGCGACACCTGGGCCTCATCGATCCGGCGTACCGGTGTGCGTTTGTCGTGATTAGAGCGGTCGATGGTTACCGACACGTCAACTTTTGCTGGCCGCGATCCGGGCCGCATGGTATAAAGCTCTCCATTCTGGGTGAAGGCCATGGTGCCGTCGGCCGCCACGGAAAGGAAGCGCACCGGATGAACGGTGAAATCGGTGAGCTGTGTCACCGGCCCTCCGGCAAGGGGTGTTGAATACACGTTGGAGTTCGACCCATTACGCTCGCTCAGGAAGAAAAGTGTGGCTCCATCAGGTCCGATTACCGGATTGCGGTCCTCGGCCTTGGAGTCGGTGATCCTTTTGTAGGACTTAGAGGGAGCATCATAAAGCCATATGTCACGGGCAACGGACGATGTGTGGTGTTTGCGCCATTTGTCCTCAAGTCCAGTGACCTCCTCAAAAACAAACGAGCCATCGGTGCCCACCATGTCGACATTCACAGCGGCGGCATTTGAAATCTGACGAACCGTTCCTCCGGTTACCGGCACAGTGTACAGCTCATTCTGCACGCGAGCCGGGAAAGCGGCACTTCCGGCAGGATCCTGAATTATGGCCGAGAAAACGACCATAGACCCATCGGGGGTGAAGGCTTCCGGCGTTTCGGCTGCGGAGTGCCATGTGAGCCGTCTGGCTTCGCCTCCGGCGGCAGGCATGATGAAGATGTCACGACCACCGTTACGGTCGGATGCGAAAGCTATGGAACGTCCATCGGGACTCCATATAGGACGTGTCTCATAGGAAGGTTCGGTGGTGAGCCGGGTGGCTGCGCCTCCCCGGGCAGGCACTGTGTAGATGTCGCCTCGATAAGCGAATGCGATGGTAGTTCCATCGGGCGAGATTCGGGCTTCGCGCATCCATAGAGGAGTGGTTGCGCTGCTGCCGATAGCCGCTCCGAGTACCATCAGATAAGTCAGGCAGTTTCGCTTCATGTTGATTGGTTTCAGAGTGTTATATTGTTTGGTTTTATAGTCTGTGGGATGGAGTCAGTATCTGTGCTGTCGGCTGGGGACGAAAGTGAGGTGTCAGGTTCGTCATCGGATGAGCGCCGACGCAGGAAATTGCTTAGACTGTCAAAATCACGCTTGTATATTATGCCCACACCTTGGGTGGTGAGGGCGCTTTTTATATAGAAGTTGCGGTCGTTGTATCGGTTGTAAGCCTTAAGTCGCAGCGATCCTGAGCGGTTGAGAAGGTACTCAATGTCGAAATCGCCAATGAATGAGTTGTTGTTTAAGGCTTTGTCGCGGTATCCGAAGTTTCCGTTCAGCAACAGCCGGTTGTTGAGCAGTCGGCTCGACAGGGCCACATCGAACTCCACATCGGAGAAGTCGCCCCGGTCGCTTCGGAAATTTGGAGCTATAGTCCAGTTGTCGCTGAGCTGACCGAGGAGGTTGGAAAGCTGGGATGATATGGTGGAGGATGCGACAGACACCAACTCGTTGCCTCTGGTGCCGGAGGTGTATTCCGGCGTATAGAATCGGTTCAGGGCCAGCAGGTAGATTATCTGACGGTTCATCATATCATCGGTTGATATTATGCTCTTGACTTTCCGGTAGGTGTCGTCAGTGAGGGTCGGGAACCGTAGGTCGAACTTGATTTCAGGCTGGCTGATTTCACCATTCACCATCAGGATGGCCTGGAGCGGGACGTTTGTCCGGCTTATCTCCTTGTCTTGTTGGAACGACTCATCGAGGTCGGTGAGGTTGGCGTTAAGCTGGTATATTGCCTCCATGGCCAGGCGAGCATTGTAAGGGTCGCCAAAGAACTCGATCTTGCTGCCCTCCTTGATGGTAAAGTCCTTGATTATAATATCCTGGAGCGTGAAATTGTAATTTCCTTCGGTGAGGGTGTATGATCCGTGTATGTCGAGATTTTCATCGATGGAGTTGTACTTCATGTTAAGCGTGCCGTTTCCTCTGGCTCGAATGCGGTCGCCGCCCACGGGGTCCATCACCATGGTAACGGCTGTGTTGGGATTGACATCCACGGTGAAGTCGAGCGCATATACCGACGGTGCGTTGTTGTCGTCGTGTTTTGCCAGCTTTGCCCGCAGCTCACGTACCGCGGCCGGAGTGCTGAGGTCGACAGTGTCGGCTGCCGAAATGTTTCGGTCGCGGAAGGTGATGAAGGTATAGTCGTATGCCTGCTCGGCATCGGAGAGCTCGAAAGTGAATGTGGAGCGGGGGGCTGTGGCCATGGCCACATTTATGTCGATGCGTCCCGGCACACCTTTTATATGGGCTTCTCCATCGCCGAAAATGCGTCCGTACCATCGGTAGTCGGGCGTTTTGCCCATGTCGTATACAAGCAGGTTGTTGCAATCGGTGATATTGAAGTCGAAAGTCGGTTGCTTGAAGCATCGGTGAGTAACCAGACCGGAGAAGCGCCCGGTGTTGCCGTACATGTCGCGCAGTATTACCCCTGGAATCTCGATACGTCCAGGACGCATGTGGATGGAGTCGGTTGTCTCATACCAGCAGTTGGTGAAGTCTACCTTCATTTTGAAGGCATCGGCAAAAATGTCGCCCGTCATGTCGAGCAACTTGAAAGTGCCGTAAAGGTGTGCGTCGCCTGATGCGTGGCCATCCATATCGGAAGTGAAGGCTTCCATGAAAGGCAGCAGGAATCCCACGGGCACGCGGTCGGCATGGAAGCGGAAGTCGAGTTCTTCCGACATAGGCTTTATGGAGCCGTTTATGATAGATGTATTCCGGTATGGGCCAGTGATGTCGGCATATATGGTGACTGCCTTACCGGTGTTGTCCCACGCGCTCTTTATTTCAGCATCGCCCATTGTGCAGTTGTTGTATTTTATGCCCTGCACGTGCAGGTTGTCGGTGTAAAGGCGCGGGTTGGGCGACAGAGCGGCCACGGCATAGAAATTACCGGTGGCGCGTCCTCCGAACATGACGTTGTTTATCTCGAGGGTTTCAAAAATATAGTCGAGATCGATGCGGTCGAGGTCGATGTGCGCGGAGTCGGTGGGTAGGGTCGATAGCCTACCGTCAATACGCAGATGCTGACCGTTGAATCCACGCACCTCGAAACCATCGATATCGATGTGTCCGGGCTGCATGTATACATCGGAAGGAGCCATGGTCCATGCAGTGTCGTTGAACACCAGGCGTCCAGGGTTAAAATGCAGGTCGGTGAGGAGTTTTCCTGACTGTTCATCGCGCCGGAGCCATGTGGAAATGTCGAGCCTGCCGCTGAACTCACGATCGCGGTCCATGAGCCATGATATTCCGGCATCGATGTGATTGTCGTAGCCAAGTGCCGACACGTTGAGTCGTGTTTTCCCTTTCTTTGCAGGGATGAGCGATGTTATGTTCAGTGTGCCGCAGTTTCCACCTTCGGCCGTGCCATCGATGGTGGCCATGAGTCGGGTCGATTCGATGATTTTATTGCCTTGTCGGAGGAATGGTGCATCAATTTCGATGTCGAGCGATTGTGTTACATTGTCGAAAGCACCATCAATAGATACCGGGGTGATGGTGGTGACTGGTAGCTTGACCAGCGGGGTCAGCGACTCGAGTGACATTACCTGCAGGCTGATGTCGAACACATTTGTCGGAATTGTGTCGCTGCGCATAGTCTTATTGTCCTTTTCGCTTGTGAGTGAGGGCATTATAGCATATAGCATAGACTTGAAATCGCCTACCAGCTTACCAGAAGTGTACATGCCGATAATGGATCCGCGGAGTATGTCGCTGGATATATTGATCGACTTAGGCAGGGTGTCGGCCAAGATGTCGATGCGCAGAGAGTCGATATGGCTGCTGCCAGCTCCGGATGAGATATCGATGTCGTCGATTGTGAGGTGCCCCATGGCATTGTCGATGCTGCTGCCGGATATACGGGCGCGTGCCGAGAGGGCCACGCATGGTGATTCGCCATTGATCTGTTTCAGCCCGAGGAGCGACATGTCCAGGTGGTTGATGTCGAGGTCGGCTGTCAGTCTGCGTTCGGACTTCTTGCCGAGAGATAACTCTATGTCGGCATCAATGTCGGCATCGGGGTCGGAACATAGCAGATGGGCCGACAGAAGATCGCCGCCGGAAATCGTTGCCATGGCGTGCAGGTCATTGACCGTCCTTCCTCGGTAGGTGAACTCCCCGAGGTGCAAGGTGGCCACGCCCGAGGGGCTTGCGCCGATGGATACCTGTGCTTGGGTCTTAAAGCTAATATTGCCGAAATTGGAGCTTCCTTTTACAGCACCATCGAGCAGTTTGCCCAGAGCCAGACCATCGGTCGATACCGAGGCATTGATTTCAGGAGTACCTCTGTGTGGAATCTTCCCAAAGGCATCGAACAGAATTGAGCCTGGGGCGGTTGTGGCTTCTCCCCGGAGTGAAAAGCGCCCCTGTTCCATATTGCCGGAGCATGATAGGTTGAACTGGTCGACGTTTGTAAGGAGTGAGGCTGTTCTTTGACTGATAGTGTGCCGGGATTTGCGCATGAGCGATAGAATGGCAGGAGCATTGGCGCTTAGGGTGATCCGCCTGATATCTATGGAGCTTGCCGACGGGGAATGCAGTATGCTGTCGGCAAGGCAGTCGGTGATTTCCAGACTGATGTATGGTGAGGATCCTATGGATAGGCCCTGTAGCTCGATGTGTGCCAAGGTTCCGGAGCAGTTGAATCGGAGCTGAAGAGGGAAATCCACAACTGATAGCTCTGGAAATAAGGGTGCAATATCGGCTGGCGTGACGTAGGAATCGGAGGTTGCAAGGGTTATGGGTGTGTCATCGAGACGGTTGATCCATGTGGCTGGGTCTTGGCCGGGAAGCGGAATGACAAATGGTGAGAAATTCAGCGATGATTCTGGCAGCTGCAGTGATAGGCCGGAAATGTTCAGTATGTCGGGGGTGACTTGTGCATTGAACCGAAGGTCGTTGAGCCGAAGTCCGGAGCGTTCGGTGAAGGCAAGCCGTTTGAGCTCGGCTTTGATGGTGTCGTTGCTCAGGCGTGGGAGACGGATGTCGGCCCGGAGATCATATATTGCCAAATGAGATGGGTCGATACGTGTGGTGTCGACGGGACGGTCGGAAATGTCGTAGCTGAGCCTGATTTGGCGGAGCACCACAGAATTAATGCGCAGGTCGTAGCGGGAAGGCTCCTTTCGTGGTGATCGGGGCGCGAGAGCTTTGAGTATGGGCGCGATATTGAGTGGTGCTGATGCGGAGTCCCGCCTGATCCGCAGGTCGGCTCCGATGAGTTCGGCATATCCAATAACCAGCTTGCCGGCCAAGAGTCGGTACAGGTCGATACCGGCACCGAGACGCCTGATGTGGGCGACGGTGTCTGTTTTGGCTGTCAGGCAGTCGGGATGCAGGGTCACGCTCACATCGCGTAACCAGACCCTGTTGAAGGGAGCAATGCTGACATTGCCAATAGATACATCGGCATCGAGCAACTTGGAAAGCTCGCTTTCGGCCACGGATGTAACCCTCCGTTGAACGGTGTCGAGTTCAAGCCCCACATATAGCAATGTGGGGATGATCACCGCCAGACCGATGAGCATCATCATGATGGCCCGAAGTATTTTATATAGCGTCTTCAAAAGTGTCGGTTGACTGATTGGAATATGCAAAGTTACGTTTTTTTCGGAAATAAACAGTCCTGACAGTATGTTTCAGGGTGTTTCAGAAAGCTTCGCCAACGGCAAACAGCACGCCGTGTGTGTGCCGTCCGAAACCGATGTCGGCGCGGCAGTTGAGGTTGTGTTTGATCTGAAACCTTAGACCCACTCCGTAGTTCGGCAACCACACCTTGCCGTGCCAGTTGGGGCTGTTGCGGTGCAGGGATGAGAACATGGTGCCGATTCCCCCCCAAGCCGAAACGCCGATCCTGTCCCAAATGTGCTGCCGTAGCTCGACCTGTGCGGTGAATTGATTGTTGGCCATGTACGACCCCATGTAGTAACCGCGCATGCGTATTCCGTCGGATGCGACCATCTGACGCATGGTCCATGGGGTAGATGCTGAACTTAGGGCGCCGTACAAGTCGGTGCAGAGTACGGCGCCCCGCCAAATCGGCTGATAATAGTCGATTGTCAGTTTCTGGATCATGAAAGTAGACCCGGTTCCGTTGAGTGCGCCCGGATATACCATGGGGTTATAGGAAATCATTACTCCGCGAGAGGGCCTGAGGGTGTTGTCGCGTGTGTCGATGGACAAGGTCAATCCTACTCCAGTCGAGAAGCAGCTCTTTGGGAGTCCATCGAGATAGGCCGGATTGCGCAGGCTGTGAGCCGAGGTGTAGTCGATGTTGGCGGCAGCTCCAGCGTAGAAGCTGCGGGTGACTCTCCAGAGGTATTCGGCACGGAAATCAATGGCTCTTCGGTCGTATTTCGACCTTGGATTGTACATGCACTGGTCGAGGGTCACGCCCCAGAAGTGCAGCGCTTTGCGGTAAATGTTGAGATTGAAATTGATTCGTTGTCTCCCATCGGGAAAGTATAGGTTGCCTCGACCCTTGAATACATAAAAGCCATTTAGCGAAGCATTTATGGCCGCAAAAAACATTGATGGCTGAGGCAGTGTATCGTTGCGGCAAATGCGGAAAAGTCCGGTGGCTGAGGCCCCTAATCCGAATGAAGCCTCATGGGTGTACGATGGTGCTATTCCAAATGAAATGTCGAGACGCTTTTGGCGTGTCCGGTCGATATCGCCTTGGGTCCAGGAGTTGATAAATTCCCTTATCCATCGAGGCATTCCCCTTGTAAAGGAAATAGAGTCGGCATTGAGGTTGCTGAAGCGTAACAGGTTTGTGGGTTTATGCTGCTGTCGGGTGTCGCATGGCTGCCAAGGGACATACCTGAGTACAGTGGGAGGTGTACCGGCAACTGAGGTGGAGTCGGCTATGACGGTTATTGTGTCGGGAACGGTTGTAAATGATGCTGACACCGGTAGCCATGAGGCTACCGATGCCAGTAAAGATAGTAAAGCACGGGGAATCCGGAAGGATATCATTTTATGCCCGTGAAGGGAGGAGGAGTACCGGGCTCAGAGGGCTCAGGTGCATCCTGACCTGATTCGGTGTTGTTGTCTGACACATCGCCATGGTGGATATCTCCGTGAAGGTCGTCCGGATCAGTTGAGGAAGACACCTCGGGCTGTCTGTCTTTTTCCTGACCGCGTTGGGCAGCCAGAATCTCATCTGTGCGCGATGTCCATGGGCGTTTGCCAAATATTTTCTCGACATCCTCTGTGAATATTACTTCGCGTGAAATGAGGATTTCAGATAGTTTGGCATGTCCTTCGGCATGCTGGCGAAGTATTTCCTTAGCGCGTTCGTACTGTTCGTTGATGATTCGCGACACCTCTTCATCGATGATGCGGGCGCGCTCGTCGCTGTATGGCTTGGAGAATCCGTAGTCCTGCCCGGTGGAGTCGTAGTAGCTGAGGTTGGGCAGCTGCTCGCTCATGCCGTAATACACCACCATGGCATAGGCCTGTTTGGTGACACGCTCAAGGTCGTTGGCCGCTCCGGTGGAGATACGGCCGAGGAAAATTTCTTCTGCCGCACGGCCACCCAGGGTGGCACACATCTCATCGAGTATTGCCTGTGAGGGGGTGATTTGCCTCTCTTCGGGCAGGTACCATGCCGCGCCGAGAGCCTTTCCACGAGGCACAATGGTGACCTTGATCAGAGGATTGGCGTAGCGTAGGTGCCAAGATACGGTGGCGTGGCCACCCTCATGGACAGCGATGGCACGCTTCTCTTCATCGGTGGTGATCTTAGAGCGTTTCTCAAGGCCTCCGATTATGCGGTCGACAGCTGCTATGAAGTCCTCGCGTCCTACGGTAGGCTTGTTGTGGCGGGCTGCGATGAGGGCTGCTTCGTTGCACACGTTGGCAATGTCGGCACCCGAGAATCCCGGAGTCTGGCGGGCGAGAAGTTCCACATCCACGCTGTCATCGGTCTTGATGTTTTTGAGATGGACGTTGAACACGGCCACACGGTCGTTGAGATCGGGAAGGTCCACATAGATCTGTCTGTCGAAACGACCGGCGCGCAATAGAGCCTTGTCGAGGATGTCGGCGCGGTTGGTGGCGGCGAGGATAATCACACCGCTGTTGGTGCCGAAACCGTCCATCTCGGTGAGGAGCTGGTTGAGGGTGTTCTCGCGCTCGTCGTTGGCACCCATGTTCGGGTTCTTGCCACGGGCACGGCCCACGGCGTCGATCTCGTCGATAAACACAATGCATGGAGCCTTTTCCTTGGCCTGGCGGAACAGGTCGCGGACACGGGATGCACCCACACCCACAAACATCTCCACGAAATCGGATCCGGACATGGAGAAGAAGGGCACGTTTGCTTCCCCGGCCACGGCTTTCGCGAGCAGTGTCTTTCCTGTTCCGGGAGGGCCTACCAGTAGGGCGCCCTTTGGAATCTTGCCACCGAGATTTGTGTATCGCTGAGGATTCTTAAGAAACTCCACAATCTCCTCTATTTCTGTTTTGGCTTCGGACAATCCGGCCACATCTTTGAATGTCACCTGAATGTCGCCATCCTTGTCGAATATCTTGGCTTTGGACTTTCCAACGGAGAAAACGCCGTTGTTGTCGTTCTTACCCGACATCCGACGCATCATGTATAGCCAGAAAGCGATGAGCAGGATTATTGGCCCGAAGGTCCAGAGGAGAGCTCCGTAGTTTGAGCTTTTCTCGTATTTGACATTTCCTTTAAACACTCCTTGGGCTATCCAGGTATCAATTTTGTCTTGTATTTTATCGGCCGACGGTATGTCGGTGATTATTCGTCCGCCCTTGCGGCCTTCACGTTCGAAGTCGAAATTTTTGAACTCAACTCTTGTGAGCGAGTCGTTAAGACAAGCCTCGGCTTCGTTTTTGCTTGCATAGATGATGATTTTGTCTACACCACCGGTCTCAACTATTTTTTCGAACTGTGTCATGTCGACCTCCTTTGTGAGGGTCTCGTTGTCCATGTACAGCAGTCCGAGCAGAAACAGGATCACGATTGCATACATCCAATACATGTTGAAGCGTATGCCTGTTTTTTTCGGTTTTGGGGTGTCCATGTTGTGTGGGGGTATCTTTTCTTGTTGGGTTTTTTGTTTGGTGGAATGTGCTACAGCGGGCAGAAATGGTCAGTCGAGGTCGGGAATTTCGGTTATGTGACCGTCGCTCCAGAGTTCCTCGAGATTGTACCGTTCCCTCACTTCGGGCTGGAACACATGCACCATGGTATCGCCGTAGTCAATGACGATCCATTGCGCATTGCGGTAGCCATCGTAATTATATGGCTTGATGCCTGCGTTGTTGAGCAGGTATTCGCGGATTGAGTCGGCTATGGCTGAAACCTGCATGGAGGATGAGCCCTCGCATATGATAAAGTCGCTGGCGCCGGCATCGGCCACTTTGGTAAGGTCGATATGAGTGATGTGGCGTCCCTTACGCTCCTGGATGCCTTCGGTGATGAGTTGGATGAGGTTGTTGTCGGTACGGTTCATTGTAGCAACGGAAGTAAATATCTTTTTCAGAGTGCAAAAATAGCGAAAATTCGCCGTATGCTGTCATGTTGATGGCATTGGGAGGGAACATCGCGGTGCTTTTTAAACAATTTTATCAGAGAAAAGGTCGGTAGAGGATTACTATTACAGGTCGGTTGTGCTTTCAGAACGAAGTGATTCGGCGGGCGACATTCGCGCCACCACCATTGATGGTAGCACGAGCACGAGCACCGACCCGGCTATGACTGCGGCATTGAGAGCTATCCAGGTGCCTGCCGACAGCTGGGTGGGGACGTAGCTTAGGTAATATGCCTCAGGGTTCAGGGGCACCACCCGCAACCAGTGCTGCAGCAGGTAGGCAGCTAAGCCCACGGCATTACCGATCACCACACCTTTGAGCACGATTTTTTCAGCCAGCCATATGAATATGCGCCTTATCTGGCCATTGGTAGCCCCCATGGCCTTGAGGATGCCAATCATGGGCACGCGTTCGAGAATGAGTATGAAAAGGCTGGATATGAGTGTGAATCCGGCCACAACAGCCATGAGCGAGAGAATCACCACCACATTGGTGTCGAGAAGGTCGAGCCAGTTGAGGTAGAGGGCTCCTGTCTGACTTACATCCGTTACGGTAGGGATGGATACGGGATCGCCGCCGGAGCTCACGGCGCGGTGTACTATAGCCGAAGAGAGTGCTGATGCAGCGGCACGAGTGTCTGTGTCCGGAGGAAGTCCATCAATTAGTAGCGCGGTACATTGGGTGCTGTCGAGCTTGGCAACAGAACGGGCCAGCTGCATGTCGGCAAATGCGAAGTGACGGTCGTAGTCGTCGAAGTTGGTGTCATAAATGGCCTGGATGGTGAGACGGCGCGTGGATATGGCATCGTTTCGGAAAAAATGCACATACACGCGGTCGCCGAGGCTGAGCGAGAGGTCGGAGGCCGTAGTGGCTGATATGGCTATACCCTGCACTGAGTCGGTACTTTGCCACGATCCCTCGATGATATTTCGACTGATAAAGGATCGGTCAAATTCCGGACCGACGGCCCGAATGACCAAGGCAGAAAAAGCAGTGTCGGTCTTGAGCAGAGCAGGGAGGTCGGCCACTGGAGATACGTGTACCAGACCGAGCGATTGGCGCACATCGTCCAGTAGCTCCGGCGTGAGTTCGAGTACGGCAGTTCCATCGGATTGGGCGTAAGCCTTTCCATGGACGGTCACCTGCGACTCGTAGCCCAGGACCTTGCGGCGTATTTCCTGCTTGAAGCCGGTGACAATAGCCAGCGATAGCATCATCACCACCAAGGCGAGCGCTACACCGGCCACTCCAATACGTACACCTGCAGGGACTCGCATCCCGTCGGATTCCGTAGGTTTAAGCCGTTGTGCTATGAATATCTCAGGTCGCATTCGTGGGATTACTTACCTGAGGTGCGTCCGGGGTATGCTTTCAGGGCCTCGCGGAGCACTTCGAGAGCCTTGCCAAGGTCATGCTTGTTGAGCACATATGCCATTCGGACTTCATTCTTCCCTTTGCCTGGCGATGTATAGAAGCCCGATGCCGGAGCCATGAAGATTGTTTGCCCCTGGTGGCTGAATTCGGCCAGACACCATTCGCAAAATCTTTCGGCGTCGTCGACGGGAAGGCTCACCACTGTGTAGAAGGCGCCCATGGGTATGGGAGAGTAGCATCCGTGGATGCGGTTGATGCCGTCGATGAGGAATTTGCGGCGCTCGACATACTCGTTGTAGGTCATGAGCATATATTCCGGAGAGGCATCAATGGATGCTTCGGCCACGATCTGGCCCAGCAGGGCGGGGATGAGGCGGGCCTGACAGAACTTCATGACGTTTTGCTTGAGCTGCTTGTGCTTGGTGATGAGGGCGCCGATGCGTATGCCGCACTCGTTATATCGCTTGGACACGGAGTCGATGAGCACCACCTGCTCCTCGATGCCGGGCAGGTGGAAGGCCGAGATGTAGGGGGCGCCCGTATAGCAGAACTCCCTGTAGACCTCGTCGGAGAACAGGAAGAGGTCGTATCGTTTCACTATGTCGCGGATGGTTTCCATCTCGCGACGAGTGTAAAGGTATCCGGTGGGGTTGTTGGGGTTGCATATGAGTATGCCTTTGGTTCGAGGCGTTATAAGCTTTTCAAACTCCTCCACCGGGGGAAGAGCGAACCCATCGTCGATGCTCGAATGAACAGTCACGATTTTCGCGCCAGCCGATATGGCAAATGCCATGTAGTTGGCATAAGCTGGCTCGGGCACAATGATTTCATCGCCAGGATCAAGGCAGGCAAGGAATGCAAACAGGACGGCTTCCGAACCTCCGGCGGTGACAATAATGTCGTCGATGTCGACATTGATCTTGTATCTGTGGTAATAGTCCCTGAGCTTTTCACGCAGTGATAAAAGTCCTTCCGAGGGGCTGTATTCGAGCACGGACCGGTCGATACTCTTCAGTGCGTTCAGTCCCTCTTGCGGTGTTGGCAGGTCGGGCTGTCCGATGTTGAGTTGATACACCTTGATGCCTTTTGCGATGGCGCTGTTGGCCAGAGGCACGAGCTTGCGTATCGGGGATGCGGGCATCTCTTGGCCGCGTTGTGAAACTATTGGCATAAATCTTGGTGATGTTTGGTCTTATGGTTATTGACAGGTGAGGTGTCGGGAATACTCCGTTATCAGGTCGGCAAGTTCCACTGTGTCAGCCAGATGGTCCGGGAAGTGATCCATGCCGAGGGCGGCTCCTGCTAAATTACCGGCTATAGCTCCTGTAGAGTCGCTGTCGCCATCATGGTTCACGGCCATCACGAGGGCATTCCAGATATTGTCGGGGTGACGCAACACTGCAGCCAGGCCAATGGCCAGAGCTTCTTCGGCCACCCATCCCTGCCCGATTGAGGCTATGAGGTCGCGGTCGGTAACCGAGGTATTTGCCGCCCCGGTGATAGTGCGGTTAATAATGTCGGCCATGGTTTTGTTGGCCCTGGATGCTCCCGGAAAACAACTTGCGGCCGTAAGGCATGCATCGGTAGCTGAACGGGCATACCACGCGGCATCTGGAACACCGCCGAACAGAATGGCGGTGTGGATGAGCGCGGCGCATGTGGCCGCGGCCACTGTGCTGAGTGGATGATGGTGGGTGATAAAGGCCAGTTTGCCTGCTATGGAGGCAACTTTATCAGTATTCCAGCCGTGGGCTGCTCCGTAAGCTGCTACGGGCGCCACACGCATAACGCCGCCGCATCCTTTGGAAGAGTTGTCGACTGGTTGTCCGTCTGCAATCGCTTCAAGAGACGTAAGGCATGTAATGCCTGGTGCGCGGCGATGCCAGAGTTCCGGAATGGAAAGGAGGCCTTGGGCATTTGGAGGTGGAGTGACATTAAGCTGAGTGGTGTACCAGCGGAGGTAAGCTTGTGTGACGGCTTTTATTATCGAATCGATGTCGGCGTTGTCGCCAGCATCGAGCAGACCCTCTGCCGTAAAGAGGGTCATTTGCGTGTCGTCACTCACTATGGCTTTGCCGTTGGCTGACAGTATCAGACTGGTGATGCCTTTGGCGCCGAACCGGGCGGTAATTTGGCTGAGAGTGTCAAATTCCACAGTGTAGCCAAGGGCATCCCCGACCGCACCGGCTAAGAGCGAAGCTTGCGTACGTGACTTTATCGCTGCAGTATCCATATCATTGGCATAAGCGGTTGGTATCAGCCAAAGGAATTGGCTTTCATGGCCGCTTGCGCAAAGTTACCAAATTTTTCTGACAATGAAATGAAACGATGAAAAAGTTGGTTATCGCATCGCATTCGGTTATTGGTGTTATGTCGATAAATAAACCCAGGTATGAATGAATACTGAAAACAGTAGTTTACATCCCTTGAATAAGGATGAAAACTACTGTGTGTTAATAAATTAAAAATGCTGATTGCTGTGGGCTTATTCCCACTCGATTGTGGCTGGCGGCTTTGAGGAGATGTCGTAGCACACGCGGTTTACGCCCTTCACCTTGTTGATGATGTCGTTAGACACCTTAGCCATGAATTCGTAGGGGAGGTGTGCCCAGTCGGCTGTCATGGCATCGGTGGATGTGACGGCGCGGAGGGCCACGGCGCGCTCGTAGGTGCGCTCATCGCCCATCACACCCACGCTCTGTACGGGCAGCAGAATTACGCCGGCCTGCCATACCTTGTCGTACAGACCATGGTCGCGCAGGCCCTGGATGAATATATGGTCGGCTTCCTGCAGTACAGCCACTTTCTCGGGAGTGATGTCGCCGAGGATGCGGACTGCAAGGCCGGGCCCGGGGAAGGGATGGCGCTTGATAAGGTGTTCGGGCATGCCGAGCTCGCGGCCTACGGCACGCACCTCGTCCTTGAAGAGCAGACGCAGGGGCTCGCACAGCTTGAGGTTCATCTTCTCGGGCAGACCGCCCACGTTGTGGTGGCTCTTGATGGTGGTGCCGGTGATCGAGAGCGACTCGATGCAGTCGGGATAGATGGTGCCCTGTGCAAGCCACTTGACATCCTTGATCTTGTGGGCCTCCTCGTCGAAGACGTCGATGAAGCCCTTGCCGATGATCTTGCGCTTGCGCTCGGGGTCGGTGACGCCGGCGAGCTCGCTGAAGAATTTGGCCGATGCGTCGACTCCGATCACGTTCAGGCCCAGGCACTGATAGTCACGCATCACGTCGGCAAACTCGTTCTTGCGAAGCATGCCGTGGTCAACGAATATGCAGGTGAGGTTGTTGCCGATGGCGCGGTTAAGCAGCACTGCGGCTACGGATGAGTCGACACCACCACTGAGGCCGAGAACAACCTTGTCGTTGCCGAGTTGTTCTTTGAGCGAGGCAACGGTCTGCTCAATAAACGAGGCTGCGCTCCACGACTGCGCGCTTCCGCAGATATCTACCACGAAGTTCCGGAGGAGTGTTGTCCCGATGGTTGTATGGTATACTTCGGGATGGAACTGGACACCCCAGGTGCGCTGCGTGGTGTCACGGAAAGCAGCCACGCGAACTTTCTCGGTGGATGCTATCACTTCCATAGAGTCGGGTATAGAAGTGATGGTGTCGCCATGGCTCATCCATATCTGAGAGCCATCGGCTATGTCTTTCATCAGAGGGTCGGATTGGTCCACACCGCATAGGTGGGCACGTCCGTACTCGCGTGTGCCGGCAGGCTCAACTGAGCCTCCGGAGGTGTATGCGATGAATTGAGCGCCGTAGCATATGCCAAGCACCGGATAGTGACCCCGGATTTCGGCAAGGTCGGCTTTGAAGGCTTTCTCGTCGTAAACAGAGAAGGGTGATCCGGAAAGGATGACACCGATCACCGACGGGTCGCCGTGCGGGAACTTATTGTAAGGCACTATCTCACAATAAGTGTTGAGCTCGCGCACGCGCCTGCCTATGAGCTGGGTGGTCTGCGAGCCGAAATCAAGGATTATTATTTTTTCCTGCATAGTGAATTGTAGGTTTTTTGGATATGCAAAGTTACTACAAGTGTGTGGAATGTGCAAATAAGGCTCGGTTTCATCATATGAAACCGAGCCTAAAAGAGCCTAAAAAGCCGGGCACCACGGACTCGCTGAAGAGCAGTGGTGCCCGGCTTGATGCTGCGGGCTATTAAAGCTGGTGGATTATGGTCAGATTACGCCCTGTCCGAGCATTGCGTTTGCCACCTTCATGAAGCCGGCGATATTGGCACCCTTCATGTAGTTGATGAAGCCGTCGTGCTCTGTGCCGTATTTCACGCACTGAGTGTGGATGTCGCGCATGATAGTGTGAAGTTTCTCATCCACTTCTTCTGCGCTCCACTGCAGGTGCATGGCGTTCTGGCTCATTTCGAGACCGGATGTTGCAACACCGCCTGCATTTACAGCCTTGCCGGGAGCGTATGTTGTCTTGGAACCGATGAAGGTGTCGATGGCCTCGGGTGTGCAACCCATGTTGGAAACTTCGGCAACCATGTGTACGCCGTTGTCCACGAGCTGCGGGCGTCCTCTGCGTTAAGCTCGTTCTGCGTGGCGCAGGGGAGGGCGATGTCCACCTTCTGCTCCCAGGGCTTGCGGCCGGGATAGAAGGTTGCCTCGGGATATTTCTCGGCATAGGGAGCGACGATGTCCTCGCCGGTGGCGCGGAGATAGAGCATGTAGTCGATCTTGTCGCCCGAGATGCCTTCGGGGTCATATATATATCCGTCGGGGCCGGAGATGGTAACCACCTTGGCGCCGAGTTCGGATGCCTTGAGTGCAGCGCCCCAGGCTACATTGCCGAATCCGCTGATGGCAACGGTCTTACCCTTGATGCAGTCGTTCTTGGTGGCGAGCATGCTCTGCACAAAGTAGAGAGCGCCGAAACCTGTAGCCTCGGGACGGATGCGTGAGCCGCCGAATTCGAAAGCCTTGCCGGTCATCGAGCCGTCGCATTCGTTGCGGAGCTTCTTGTACATGCCGTACATGTATCCTACCTCGCGGCCGCCTACGCCTATGTCGCCAGCAGGAACATCGCGGTCGATGCCAATGTTCTTCCAGAGCTCAAGCATGAAGGCCTGGCAGAAACGCATGATTTCAGCATCGCTCTTGCCACGGGGCGAGAAGTCGCTACCGCCTTTGGCACCGCCCATGGGCAGTGTGGTGAGGGCGTTCTTGAAGGTCTGCTCAAAGCCGAGGAATTTGAGGATTGAGAGGTTGACCGATGCGTGGAAACGGATGCCGCCCTTGTACGGGCCGATGGCGTTGTTGAACTGCACGCGATAGCCGATGTTGTTCTGCACCTCGCCATTGTCGTCGACCCATGTGACGCGGAATGTGAAGATGCGGTCGGGCTCAACCATGCGCTCGATGATGCGTGCCTTTTCAAACTCGGGGTGCTGGTTGTAGACATCCTCTACGCACATGAGCACCTCTTTCACTGCTTGAAGGTATTCTTTTTCTCCGGGATGCTTTGCTTCCAGGTTTGAGATGATTTTGTTTATTTCCATAGAACTTGGATATGAGTAGGAGTTAAGATTAACGTCTTGGCAAAATTAAGGACTTATCTCGGAAAGAAAAAATTATTTTGTCATCAAATTTTCCAAAAAAAATGCCGACCCGGTTGCGCAGGTCGGCAAAAAGGACGTTTAACGACGTTTTGACTTTCGTTTTGCTCGTTTTGTGGGGCTTGAGGAACCCTTTGTCGGTATTATCAAGGTTTGTCCTATATTAATTCTTGAATCGTTGGCCGACATTCCGTTTGCCTTCCGCAAAGCAGAGGCCGTGGTGCCATGGGCGCGAGCTATCTTGTCGAGCGTGTCGCCCTTGCGCACTTTGTATTTGGTTGTTTTGGCCTGTGCGGGCTGAGGCTTGGGCTGAGAGGCCTTGGGCGCTGTCTGTGCGGTGTTGGCGGTATCAGGCTGGGCCGAAGCTTTGCTGTTGCGTGCCAGCGTGCCAGCAGGACGAGATGACGAAGAGCTTGGTTTCTTGCCCCCTTCGTACACTTCGATGGTGAGAACCTGTCCGGACCTGACTTTGCCGCGAGGCAGGTTGTTTACGCGTTTTATGTCGGTGGCGCTCACACCATACTTCTTGGCAATAGAGCGCAGGTTCTCGCCACGGCGAACCTTGTGTGTGATGATTTTGGGTGCGACGAAGGTAGTGTCGTTGGGGTCGAGATTGTATGGAGTGCCTGGTTCAACGTTTGTGCGGCGTACATGTTGGAGCGAGTCGTAGGCAAGGATCTGGTTTTCGCTCATGATGTAGCTCAGGCACTGCTGCGAGGGGAGTACCAATGCATAAGGGTGGTTGTTGCCGGGTATAATATCTTTCCGGAACTGGGGGTTGAGCATGCGTATCTCTTCCACGGGGATGTTGAGCACTGATGCTATCTGGTCGAAGTGTACGCGGTCGCTTATCTGGATTGTGTCGGTGACGAGCTGCGTGGTCATAACCGTGGGGGTAATGCCATGCTTGTGGTGAAAATTCATCACGTAGTTGGCCGCAATAAAAGCGGGGACATATCCTCGGGTTTCCTGTGGGAGGTAAGCGTAGATTTCCCAAAAATCTTTCTTTCCTCCGCCGGCACGCCGGAGGGCCTTGTTTACGTTTCCGGGGCCACAGTTGTATGCCGCTATGGCCAGCGACCACTCGCCGTAGATGTCGTGAAGCTGCTTCAGATATCGCGCTGCATAGCGAGAGGAAAGCCTGGGGTCGCGGCGCTGGTCGACCAGAGAGTTTATCTCAAGGCCAAGGCCGATTGCAGTGGCGGGCATGAATTGCCACAAACCTGTGGCTCCAGCGCGTGAAACGGCATTTGGGTTTAACGCCGACTCTATCACCGGCAGATATTGTAGTTCGAGCGGCATATGCTCCTTTATGAGCTCCTCGGCAAAAATATTTCCATAATAGTTGTGCAAGGCGAGCATATCGGCCACAAGGCCGCGGCGCCGTCCGATATACATATCAATAAATTTGCCCACTATGGAATTGTAAGGCATCTCGATTTCGGTGGGGAGCGAGGCCAGACGCTCCTCATACTCCTCAGGTGTGCCGGGACGCGCCTCGCCTTGGTCATCGCTTCGGCGGGCGAAATTGTTTAGAAAAAATCCCTGAGCCATCTCCAGGGTCTTGGTCTCGAAACTCTCAGGAGGCACTGCGTTCGGGTCGGAGATAGAGTGCTTTATATCGAGTATTGATGGTCCTGCCATAATGGCGGCCCACGAAACAGCAGCGAGGAGCGATGAGGTCAGTATTCGTTTCATGATGAAGGAGAAGCTTTAGAAATTAAATGTCCACATTATCCCCACACCAGGGTATCGTGAGCGGGTGTCCGGGATTACGGCGGGCGCCACATCCATCGATAGGTCGGGGGAAATGTCGAAATGAGCCAGCTGGGCGTCTACATATGCATCGACTATGGCCACCAGGTATACACCCACCATGCATATGATGCAGAGGTCGCGGTTTCGGCGAAAATAGTCCTTGCGTGAACGGAGCACCGATGTGAGCCAGGTCTTGTCCAGGTCTTCCTCTTTGGTGGTGGACGGAAAGAAATCCATATAGCTCCGGGTGGTGGGGTCGTTGTCGAGCAGGTCGTTGTAAGCGCGGGTGTAGTCGCGTAGCATGCCGTTGTTCCACGATGTTCCGTAACCGAGTCCCATGAACGCGCCGGCTACAATGGGCAGTTTCCAGTATCGGCGGTTATACACCTGTCCGAGTCCGGGAAAGAGTACGGAGAGCCAAACGGCACGTGTAGGGTCGGGGTTGAACACCCGGACCTTCATTCCCGGCTCCCCATCGATGGCTGCGGCCACGCTATCGAGCACGGCTGATGTCTCGGGTGATTCCACAACGGCGAGAGTGTCGAAGGGAACAAGCTCGGGGGTGCCTTTGGCATAGAGGGAGTCCAGAGTAACAAAGGTCGTTGCTCCGTTTACCGGGGCCGATAGGGCAATGCTGTCGGGGAGATCGGATGAAGGGGCCGCATTATTTGCAAAAGATTCGGAAAAAATGTTAAAGGGCCACAGCGCCAGTGTAAATAACGCTGTCGCAAGCATGGTGATGGTTCGATGTCCGATGCAATTCAAAAATCGGTCCTTATTCCATTTGGTCATTGTTCCTGTTTGAGTGTCAGGATGTTTGGTTGACTGAACAAACAGCCGTCCAAGCAAAAGCTTACTGGTCGGCTTGATTGATGTTGTCAAAGATAGTAATTAATCGCTCAAGTTCATCCTCGTTTGCAAATGGGAAGGTGATTTTTCCCTTTCCGCGCGGGTCGCAGGCAAAGAGAACTTTAGTGCCGAACCTGGCTGAGAGGTGGTTTCGCAGCAGGTCGAAATCGCGGTTGTTTTGGGATGTTCCGGCCGATTTTTTTTGAGCAGGATCCTGCATTTGTTTGACAATCTCCTCCACTTTGCGCACCGATAAGCCTTCCTTGACTATGCGGTTGTAGAGTTTGAGCTGCAGGCGGGGATCATCGAGGGCCAGCAATGCGCGTGCGTGTCCCATGTCGAGACGTTTATCCCGTAGGCCGAGCTGCACTTCGGATGGGAGTTTAAGCAGTCGGAGGAAGTTGGCGATTGTAGCTCGCTTTTTTCCGATACGCTCGCTCAGGCGTTCTTGAGTAAGGCTGTACTGGTCGATCAGTTTCTTGAATGTAAGCGCAATTTCAATGGCGTTGAGATCTTCGCGCTGGATGTTCTCAATGAGGGCCATTTCAGTGAGCTCAGTCTCATTGGCATTGCGGACATAGGCTGGTACGGAGGTAAGGCCAGCCATACGGGCGGCCCTGAACCGGCGCTCGCCGGCAATAATCTGATATCCCGAGCCTGTATCGCGCAACGAAAGCGGCTGTATTATTCCGAGTTCGCGTATCGAGGCAGCAAGTTCGGCCAGAGAAGTTTCATCGAAGTCGATTCGGGGCTGTTCTGGATTAGGCGAGATGCTGTCGAGAGGTACCTCGTTGATGGCCGAAGTTCCCTGTGCGGGGGTATCGTCCATGGCTATGAGGGAGTCGAGTCCGCGCCCCAGGGCGCTACGTTTTATTGCCATTGATTGTAGTTGCTACGGAGTTATGGGTTGGAATGTTGGTTGGAGCAGCGTTAGGCCGGACGCACATTGCCGGTGGCATGATGGTTGCGTCGGTGCTTCTCTATGAGTTCCTTGGCGAGGATGGTGTGTGAAGTGGCGCCACGGCTTGCAGGGTCGTAGAGCAATGCTGGAAGTCCATGCGAAGGGGCTTCACTCAGGCGTATGTTGCGAGGAATCACGGCATCGAACACCATGTCGCCGAAATGCCCTTTCAGCTCCTCGAAGATTTGATTTGCCAGACGCAGGCGTGCATCGTACATAGTCAGAAGGAATCCTTCAATCTCAAGCTGACGATTGAGCTTTGATTTGATTATACGTATGGTGTTGAGCAGCTTGCTGATGCCTTCCAGGGCAAAATACTCGGCCTGTACGGGGATAATCACAGAATCGGCAGCCGTGAGGGCATTTACGGTGATGAGTCCGAGCGATGGCGAGCAGTCGATCAGAATGTAGTCATAGGTGTCCTTTACGGGTGCAAGGGCACGACGGAGCACGCTTTCGCGGTTGTCTCGTCCGATCAGCTCAATCTCGGCACCGGCGAGGTCTATTCGCGAGCCTATCAGGTCGAGGCCATCGACACATGTGGACACCTGCGAGCCGGCCACTGGGTAGTCGTCGACAAGGCATTCGTAGATGGAAGAGGTCATTTGTCGTGGGTCGATTCCGTATCCCGAAGTGGAGTTGGCCTGCGGGTCGGCATCGACAATGAGCACTTTTTTGCCCTCGGCGGCCAGTGATGCTGCCAGATTGATGGTGGTTGTGGTTTTGCCTACACCACCTTTCTGGTTGGCGATAGCTATGATTTTACCCATATGTCGTGGAACAATCTTGAAATTATGGCGCGAAATTAATTTCTTTTTTAGAACCTTCCTATATCAAACCTCAAAAAATGAGTTAAATGTCGATAAGTAGTCTAAAGTGTCGATAACATGTTCCACGCTTCCAGATTAGCTTGGTTTGAAAAGAAGACTGTATATCGGGAATATATGCTAACTTTGTAATCAAAAACATATTAACCAATCATCATGAAACAACTGTTCATAGCAACGCTGGTGTTTGCGTCTGCTGTCACATCACATGCCGGATCTGATGCTCACAAGCCATCGGTGGCAAGGCTGAATCCATATGCGGTGGAGCTTATAGGAGCCGACAGCAGCCGTACGACGCTCGATTTCTACTCCGACAACATCTTCAGGCTCTTCAGAGACCCCAAGGGTGGAATAGTGCGGGATCCTCAGGCTAATCCTCCGGCCCGGATACTTGATGCTGAGCCCCGCAGGCCGATGTCACCGGTGTCGGTCGATGACGCCCCAGACCGTGTGTCGATACGGTCGGCATCAGTGGAGGTGATATGGCACAAGCCCGATGGACTGATGCAGGTAGTGGACCTTCGCACGGTCGATACGGTACTCTCACAGATCTCACCGGTGGAATTTGAAAAGGGGCGTACGCGTATCGAATTTGGCGGACGTCCTGATGAGTATTATTACGGTGGGGGAGTCCAGAATGGACGCTTCTCGCACAAGGGGCGCAGCATAGCCATTGAAAACCAAAACAGTTGGACAGACGGTGGTGTGGCCTCACCGACACCTTTTTATTGGTCGACCGGAGGATATGGCATCATGTTTCATACGTTTGCCAAAGGTACGTATGACTTCGGATCCAAGACATCAGGCACCGTCAGCCTCATGCACGAGACACCATATCTTGATATGTTCTGCATGGTTGACGATGAGCCGTCGGAACTACTGGCAGATTTCTACCAGCTCACTGGCAAACCGGTGCTCATACCTAAGTTCGGGTTTTATGAAGGGCACTTGAACGCTTATAATCGCGACTACTGGGCCGAGGACACAACTGGTAAGGGCATCCTATTTGAGGACGGCAAGCGGTACAAGGAAAGCCAGCGAGACAACGGTGGGGTAAGGGAGACCCTCAACGGCGAGCACGACTATCAGTTCTCGGCCCGTGCGGTGGTTGACCGTTATGCGGCACACGACCTTCCGCTCGGGTGGATACTTCCCAACGATGGATATGGAGCTGGTTACGGACAGACAACCTCTCTTGATGGGAATATTTCCAACCTTCGTGAGTTTGGTGACTATGCACGCTCCAAGGGAGTTGAAATAGGTCTGTGGACGCAGAGTGACCTCCATCCGGTGGACAGCATAGAGCCTCTCCTGCAGCGAGATATAATCAAGGAGGTGCGTGACGCAGGCGTACGAGTGCTCAAGACCGATGTGGCCTGGGTGGGCTGGGGATATTCCTTCGGACTTAACGGCGTGGCCGATGTTGGGCAGATTATGCCTTATTACGGCAATGATGCCAGACCGTTTATAATCTCGCTCGATGGCTGGGCCGGCACACAGCGCTACGCAAGTGTGTGGACCGGTGACCAGACCGGCGGCGAGTGGGAGTACATCAGATTCCATATTCCGACATATATAGGGTCGGGACTTTCTGGACAGCCTAATGTGACATCGGATATGGACGGTATATTCGGTGGTCGCAATCGTGCGGTGAATATTCGTGATTTCCAGTGGAAAACCTTCACACCAATGCAGCTCAACATGGACGGGTGGGGCCGTAATGAAAAATATCCCCATGCTCTCGGCGATACTGCTGAGGTGATCAACCGTGCCTACCTGAAGCTGAAGTCGCAGCTTCTTCCATATGCTTATACATATGCCAGAGAGGCAGTGGACGGTAAGCCGCTCATGCGTGCCATGTTCCTGGAGTATCCCAATCACTATACCTATGGAGTGGGCACGCGCTACCAGTACATGTATGGTCCGTGGTTGCTTGTGGCGCCCGTTTACTGCGATACAAAAGCTGACTCTGAGGGTAACGACATCCGCAACGGCATATACCTACCTGAGGGGCGTTGGATTGATTATATTACTGGCGAGGCATATGAAGGAGGTGTGGTGTTGAACAGCATCGATGTACCGTTGTGGAAGACACCGGTTTTTGTACGCAGTGGGGCCATAATACCGATGGTTAATCCAAACAACAATCCATCGCAGATTGACTGCTCGCACCGTATTATGGAATTCTTCCCCGAGGGATTGACATCGATCACGGTATATGATGATGATGGAGCCACCATGCAGTATGCCGGCGGAAATAATGCTACAACCAAGGTTACATCCGATGCATCACGAAACGGAGAACTCAAGATTATTATCGAGCCTACGCAGGGGAAGTTTGATGGATTTGAGCCCATACAGACCACCGAGCTGCTTGTAAACCTTACAGAGGCTCCACGGTCGGTTGCAGTCCGTGTGGGGGGCAAAAAAGTGGCGATGCGCCGCGTAACGGTTGAATCAGAGCTTGCTGAAAACACATATTGGTATGACCCGGCACCCCGTATGAATTTCTACGGTGGGGAACATTTAGTTCCAGAGTCAGCAGGGATACGAGTGTCGGGTCGTCTGAAAGTGATGTTGGCTCCAGCTGACATCACTGAAGATGAGGTTGAGGTGTTGGTCAAGGGGTTTGTATATGAGCCCGGCAACAGTCTGCTGCGCAACACCGGAAGGCTCGAACAGCCTAAACTCACTACAGATACTGCATCACAGGTAGGCGCTTACGAAATGGTATTGTCGTGGAATCCCGTTGAGGGTGCCGATAGTTATGAGGTGATGCATATGGGCATGTCTTACACCAACATATGCGACACTATATACAGTTTCGGCGACCTAAATGTAGAGACACCCTATGAATTTGAGGTGAGGGCTGTGAATGCTTCAGGGAAATCGGAGGCTGCTATAGGTACATATACCACACGCCGAGATCCGCTCGAATGGGCCATCCAAAATATCAGGGGCGAGTCATCATCTCCCGTACAGTCTGGGTTTGAGACCTGGAGACTCTTTGATTTCGCTGAGTCGGGCGATATGTTCCACACCCGTTACGGCGAGAATGCTTTGCCCTGCATGCTCACCATCGACCTTCAGTCGGTAAACACGCTCGACCGTCTGGCCTACCTTCCCCGTCTCGACGGAGGCAATGGCACCATCCTTAGCGCATCTGTATCGGTAAGTCCCGACAAGATACACTGGACCGACCTTGATTCCATTAAGTGGGAGCGCAACGGACAGGCCAAGGAGTATCGGTTTGAACAAAATCCCCGCGCGCGCTATATACGCCTCGGTATTGACCGTACTGTAGGACGATACGTCTCTGGAAGGGAGTTGTATGTGTTCAAGGTTGCCGGAACCGAGAGCTGGATTCCTGGCGACATCAACAGTGACGGGCGCATAGATGAGAATGACCTCACCTCATATGCCAATTACACCGGGCTGCGCAGGGGCGACAGTGACTTTGAGGGATATGTGAGTGTCGGCGATATCAATGGCAATGGTCTGATCGATGCCTATGACATATCCAATGTGGCCACACGTCTTGGTGAGGGTGTTGAGTCGGACGATTATGCAGCGCCACTGGCAGGGTCGTTGCGTCTGGTATATGATCGCTCACGTGTAAACGCTGGGAAAACCGTTTCCGTAGAGGTATGGGGCGATTCTCTGGCTTCGGTCAATGCATTTAGCCTATCGATTCCTTATGATGCAACGAAATGGAAAGTGACGGAAGTGGATGCCATAGGCGTTGAGGGGATGGAAAACCTCACCAACGACAGACGCCATACATCAGGCGCGAAGGCCCTCTATCCAACATTCGTGAATATTGGCGAACGTCCGACACTCTTGGGTAGCAGGCTTCTCATGAGTATAAAGTTTGAAGCACTTAAAGCTTCTGTGCCAGATTTCAAGGCAACGGATACCCTATTTGTTGACAAGGTGCTCAACAGCCGTTGACAATAGGTGACAGGCTTATGGCAAAAGGTGTCCCCGCAATGCCTCCAAGATCGATGGAGTCAAGGGCGGGGACATCTTTTGAATATTGCATGCGTGGCCCGACAGACATTGACATCGGAGTGGCTGGTGACAGATGTGACGCCACGAAAAGAGCCAATATACCCATTGTGGCGCGTAGATTGAGCTCGATGCACGGTGCTATGGCCAGCTTGCCGCAGCCATCGGTGTAGATCATCATGTCGATACCGGCATATCCCTTATATGGTGAGCCATTGTTTATCAGCAGTGATGTCAAGGCTTTGGTTGCACCGGAAACAGCATCGGAAAGCATTTTGCTTGACGACATTGATGCCAGTCGGGCAGCGATGTAATCCTGTGAGGCTACGATGTTTCCACCGTATGCCGCCCCATGGTTGGTGTAAAACCATGACAATCCTATGGGGTTTACCTTATCGTATTCGATACTGAACAGCACGGCAAAGTCTGCTACACGGTTAAGTCGCCGTTCGACCATTACGCAGCCTTGACGCCTGATGGATGATTCGATAAAACTGATAGCGCTCTGCCGGGCACTATCGGCAAATGACAAAACACCCCTGCCGCTGCATGACCATGGTGACTTGAGTATGGCTTGGCTATTGTACTCCGCTACGATATCAAGTGCCTGGGCGGTTGTGGTACACTCTTGAGGGGAGGACGCACACGCATCCATAAAATTGTTTATGAATACCGATGACCTGCGGTGGCTGAGCATTCGTACGGCCTTCAGGCTTTCGTCCGATGGAATGACATCCGGATGGAAGCCGTTGAGACGGTAGTGCCGGGCCGATGCCGGGCTCCATCCCCAAGGGGCAAAGTCGGGCTTTCCAGTGGTGAGTGATGAGACGGGAGTTCCAAGGAGTCCAAATCTCGATTTGAGCGCGATAGCTTGGTCGAGGTATGGTTGCTCTATGAGCACATAGTCGGATTGGCTGGCGAGCCACAGGGGGAGCAACATTCCTGAACGGCGCAAGTCCTGCGCGGCCTTCGGGGGTGTGTAGCATGCCTTTCCAGCTGCCAAAGCCAGGTCGTTGTCGGGATTGAAGTAAAGTGCGCGAGATTTCATAGAGCATTGATTATGAGCGGAGCGCCGTTATGGCAAAGCAAAACGGCGCTCCGTAAGAGGGGGTGTTGATTGGTGGATGACGGTCAGTCGCCCATTGTGCGGAGCAGCTCGTCGTTGTCGCGTGTGCGCTCCATGCGGTCCTTGATAAACTCCATCGACTCGATGGAGTTGCGGTCGCTCAGGAAGCGGCGCAATATCCACATGCGGTTGAGGGTCTCGTTGCGCAGGAGCAAGTCGTCGCGTCGGGTGCTCGATGCCATGATGTCCACAGCAGGGAATATTCGCTTGTTGGATAGCTTGCGGTCGAGCTGAAGCTCCATGTTGCCCGTGCCCTTGAATTCCTCAAATATCACCTCGTCCATTTTGGAACTTGTTTCGGTGAGGGCTGTAGCAATAATTGTGAGCGAACCTCCGCCTTCGATGTTGCGGGCCGCGCCGAAGAAGCGTTTAGGCTTCTGGAGGGCATTGGCATCGACACCACCGGAAAGGATTTTGCCCGAAGCCGGTGACACCGTGTTGTAGGCTCTGGCAAGGCGTGTGATAGAGTCGAGGAGTATCACTACATCATGTCCACACTCCACCATCCTCTTGGCTTTTTCGAGTACTATGCTGGCGATCTTAACGTGACGTTCGGCTGGCTCATCAAAGGTCGATGCGATCACTTCGGCGTTCACACTCCGGCTCATATCGGTCACTTCCTCGGGACGTTCGTCGATGAGCAGGATCATGATGTATGTTTCGGGGTGATTTTCGGCTATGGCGTTGGCAATGTCCTTGAGCAGGATGGTCTTGCCGGTTTTGGGTGGGGCTACAATGAGGCCGCGCTGGCCCTTGCCAATGGGAGAGAACATGTCGACGACGCGTGTTGACAGATTGCATGAGCTGCCGGATGTGAGGTCGAATTTCTCGTCCGGGAAGAGTGGGGTAAGATGCTCAAACGGCACGCGGTCGCGGATATACATAGGCGAGCGACCATTTACATTGAGGACATTGGTGAGAGGAAAATACTTCTCACCTTCGCGGGGCGGTCGGATGGTGGCTTCCACAACATCGCCGGTCTTGAGTCCCCATGACTTAATTTGCGACTGGGTCACGTATACATCATCGGGTGATGCAAGGTAGTTGAAGTCGCTTGAGCGCAGGAAACCGTAACCTTCAGGAACTATTTCAAGCACTCCGGTTGTCTGGATAAGGCCATCGAAGTTGTACGTCGGCTGCTGCTGCACGAACTGCTGTTGCTGCTGGCGGTTTTTCTGTTTTTTGTTTTTTTGCTGTTGGTTGGGGTTCTGTTGCTGCTGTTTCTCACGTGTTGGCTCAGTGAGGATAATCGGTGCGGTGGCAGCGGCCATGGCGGCAGCGGCTGCTGCCTCTTCCTTTTCGCGCTGTGAACGTGGAACGAAAGCTCTTTCGACACGAGGGAAGAATGAACCTAATGAGCTGTTTTTAGGTCGGAAATCATTGCGCTGCGCATGATGTTGCGGCTGTTCGGCTTGTGTGGGTTGCTGCTGTGAGTCTGATGGTTGTCCGTCGTTGGCCGGGATGTGGCTATCGGTGTTGTGGACGGATGTGGCAATCTCCTGCGTTTTGGCAGCTGTTGAGTCTGTTACGGTGACTTCGGTTGAATGCTGGTCGGCAATAGGAGACGGTGTGGTTGGGATGGATTCTTCTTGCATGTTGGCAGCAGCCTCCATGGCGGCCTTTTCGGCCTTTGATTTCGGCCCTCTTTTTTTGGGCTTTTTATCTTCAGGAAAAATTTCGGCAGAGGGACTTTCGGTAGGATCGACAGCCGAAGAGGCAGACTTCGGCTTGCGGCCGCGCTTTTTAGGAGCCGGTGCAGAGTCTTCTTCATTGGCAGTCGAGGCTTGCTGGTCGGCTGATTCGGTTGCTGAATCTTTGGGTTTGCGGCCGCGGCGCTGGTCGCGGCGCTTGCGTTCGACAGGGACAGCGGCTGCGAGGTCGGCCTGACGGTCGAGGATTTGGCTCACGAGCGAGTCCTTGTCGGTGGAATCAGTCGATTCAATACCGATGGATTTGGCCACCTCGTTCAGGCGGCTGTCATCCATTTCGTTAAGTTCGGCGATATGGTACATATTGGTGGATTAAACCGTGTTGTTTGCATCGGCGGTAGCGGTCCATCGTAAACCGCAAATGATCCGCTCATTCGCAAAATATACGATAATAATATGATGTTAGTAACGGGATTCTAAATAATCAAACGATGAATGTTGCCTGATTGTTTCCGCCCGGATAGGCTTTAAGAAAATCGGCTGTAATCAATGCATGATGGCTATACGGAAAGGCATGTCACAGTGCAAAGCATCCGTTTAGCCACTGCAAAATTAACAAATAAAAAACAAACAGGCAAAATAATTTGTGATATTCTGTTTCTTGTCTGTCGTTATAATGTTGTCGGGCATGTGACAGAGTTGTCATTTAGGGTGTCGTAGAGGTTGCGACAGCCATCTGCAAGCAAGTCAAGCACCAGCTCAAACCCCTCGGCACCCTCATAATATGGGTCGGGGACGTGGTCGTAATGAGAATGAGAGCCAAACCATCTGGCCATACTGGCTACTTTTTTTTCCATCTCGGGTGATGGCGCCAGTTGTTTCAAATGCTCAACATTGCTGTGGTCCATGCCTATAATGATGTCGAACTTATAAAAATCATCAGCAGTAACCTTCCTGCACACATGGTCAAGAGTGAGTCCGCGCCGCAGCGCGTGAACGCGCATACGGCGGTCCGGGAGGTCGCCTACGTGGTAACCGCCTGTTCCGGCTGAGTCTATGATGAATCGGGCGGAATCATGGTGCGATTCCACTATATTGCGCATAACGCCTTCGGCGGCAGGGCTGCGGCAAATGTTGCCAAGACATACAAATAGAATCTTTACCGGGTGGCCGGGGCATGGTGCCAAACCAGCCGGAAGTGAGTCGGGAATAATCATTGCGGGGTGATTTTTTGTGCCAGATATCGGGCTGTGAGTGATTCGGGGGCTTTGGACACAAGCTCCTCGGGGGTGCCGGCAAATACGATTTCTCCTCCACGGTCGCCACCTTCAGGGCCAATGTCGATTATGTGGTCGGCGCATTTTATAACATCGAGGTTGTGCTCGATCACCACAACGGTGTGGCCTTTGTCGATTAGTCGGCCGAAAGAGTCGAGGAGCTTGCGGATGTCATGGGTGTGCAGTCCTGTGGTTGGCTCGTCGAAGATGAACATAGTTGGTTGCGGCTTTTCGGTGGAGAGGTAATAGGCGAGTTTCACACGCTGGTTCTCACCTCCAGAGAGAGTGGATGAACTCTGTCCGAGCTTGATGTATCCAAGGCCTACGTCATGAAGTGGTTGCAGACGACGTACAATGCGTCGGGTGACGGCAGAAGTGTCGGAGCCAAAAAAATCAATTGCCTCGTCCACGGTCATGTCGAGTACGTTGCTTATATTCATACCCCGGTACTTTACTTCCAGAACATCGCGTTTGAACCGTTTGCCGTGACAGGCCTCGCACTCGATGGTGATGTCAGCCATAAATTGCATCTCGATGGTAATGGTGCCTTCCCCCTTGCATTCCTCGCATCGGCCGCCCTCGGTGTTGAATGAAAAGTAGGCCGGAGTGAAACCCATTTGAGACGCTGACTGCTGGTCGGCGAACAAAGCCCGGATTTCGTCATACGCCTTAAGGTATGTGGCTGGATTGCTGCGCGATGAGCGACCGATTGGATTCTGGTCGACAAACTCCACGGCTGATATGCGTGTCAGAGCGCCCGATATACGGCGGTGGCTTCCAGGGGCTTCTCCGGACTCGCCGATATGCCGCGAAAGGGCCTTGTAGAGTATGTCGCGCACGAGTGTCGACTTGCCGGAACCACTCACTCCGGTGACAACGGTCATTACTCCCAGTGGAAATGCGGCATCTATATTCTTAAGATTATGTTCGGAGGCTCCTTCGACAACAATAGAGTCGCGCCATGGGCGGCGACGGGTGGGGAGTTCAACCTCCAATGAACCGGCGAGATACTTGAGCGTGTATCCATCAGATTTGGCTGCGGCATCAGCAAGGGATTCCTGAGAGTGTGGCATGGGTCCCTGATAGACAATGCTGCCCCCGAGACGTCCGGCGTCTGGTCCCACATCGACAAGATAGTCGGCAGCTTCCATTATTTCGGGGTCATGCTCCACCACAACCACAGTGTTACCAATGTCGCGCAGGCGTTTGAGCACACCTATGAGGCGTTCGGTGTCGCGCGAGTGGAGGCCTATGCTTGGCTCATCGAGGATGTACAGTGAGCCCATGAGGCTGCTTCCAAGGGATGTGGCCAGGTTGATGCGTTGGCTTTCACCGCCAGACAGGGTGTTGCTCAGCCGGTCGAGAGTGAGGTATGGAAGCCCGACATCAATCAGGAATCCAAGCCTTGACTTGATTTCGGTGAGCAGTCTTTCAGCAATGCGGGCATCCTGCGCTGAGAGCTGAAGCTGACTGAAAAACTGCGCCAGCTCACCTACGGGCAAGCTTACAAGCTGAGTGATTGTGCGTCCTCCAACTTTCACATAGTTTACTTCCGGACGCAGTCGCGTGCCGTGGCAGGCCGGGCACAAGGTCTTGCCCCGGTATCTGGAGGCTATCACGCGGTATTGAATGGTGACGGAGTTTGCTTCCACCATGCGGAAGAAACCGTCGATTCCACCGAACGTTTCATTGCCGTGCCAAAGGAAGTCGACCTGTTCTTTGGTGAGTTTGTCGTACGGAGTATGGATAGGGAACGAGTTGGATTCGGCCACACGTATTAGATCGTGTTTCCATTTGCTCATCTTCTCGCTGCGCCAGCAGGCCACTGCGTCATCATAGATTGATAGTGCGCGGTTGGGTATGACAAGTTTTTCGTCTATGCCTATTGTTTTTCCAAAGCCTTCACATCGCGGACACGCTCCATATGGATTGTTGAAATTAAACATCTGCTCATTAGGCTCGGCAAAAGTGATACCATCGGCCTCGAAGCGTTTTGAAAAATCCATGCGTTCCACCCCGTTTTGCCCGCCGTATACCAGGATTGTGGCAGCATCGTGCCCCTCGAAGAAAGCAGTCTCCACCGAGTCGGCCAGACGGCTTATTGTGTCGGGGTCATCATCAGCCGCCAGACGGTCGATGAGCAGGAGGTAGTTGGATGGGCTCTCTTGCAGGACGGGGTCGTCAGGAGCCAATCCTGAGATATTGACAAAAGTGCCGCTGCCGTCCACGAGCCTGGTATAACCTTCCTTTACGAAAACATCGATCTGAGTGGCAAAAGAGCGATTGTCGGGTAGGAGTACCGGGGCGGCCACAGCCACTCTCGTGCCCTTCGGGAGCGCTTTCACGGCATCCACCACATCATCGACAGAATGATGGCGGACCTCAGCACCTGTTACAGGCGAGAATGTGCGGCCGATGCGTGCAAAAAGCAGGCGCAGATAGTCGTATATCTCTGTAGCTGTTCCAACAGTGCTCCTTGGATTGCGGGTGTTCACCTTCTGCTCGATGGCTATAGCCGGAGGCAAGCCGGTGATTTTGTCGACCTCCGGCTTGGACATTCGTCCCAGAAACTGACGCGCGTATGCGGAGAGGCTCTCCACATACCGGCGTTGTCCCTCGGCATACAGGGTGTCGAAGGCCAGCGAGGACTTCCCTGATCCCGAAAGTCCCGTGACCACTATGAAATTATTGCGTGGGAGCGATACGTCGACATTCTTCAGGTTGTTGACACGGGCTCCGGTGATTTCGATGTTAGGCCTTTCCATATCTTATAAACAACGTAAACATGGTTGCTGTTATTGTACTGTTTGCCGAACCAACATGCTGCTGGAGTGTTGGAATTGAGTATTTTTGCAGCTGCATTTTGATATGTGGTTTAATTTTTAAAATATTTAGTTATGAAAAGAGGATTGATAGCACTCGCTGTCGGCACCTTTGCGCTCGGCATAGCTGAATTTGGCATGATGGGATTTCTTGAGGAAGTAGCCAAGGGTGTAGGGGTTGACATTCCGAAAGCCGGCCACCTGATTTCGTCATATTCGTTGGGCGTTGCCCTTGGAGCCCCGATGCTCATAGTGTTGAGGCGTATGCCGCTTCATCGTTTGATGGCATTGCTGACGGCGGTAATTTTTGTGGGCAATCTGGGGGCGGCACTCTCACCCGGCTACAGTACGCTGCTTTTGGCCCGATTTGTCTCTGGCCTTCCACATGGGGCTTTTTTTGGGGCCGGAGCCATAGTGTGTGCCAGGCTTGCCGACAAGGGACATGGCGCCACAGCCGTGGCGGTGATGGTAGGAGGAATGACTGTGGCCAATGTGATAGGTGTTCCAATGGCCACACTGTTGAGCAATCTGCTCGGATGGCGCTGGGCTTTCGGAGTGATTGCACTGGTGGCTTTGGTGGCGTATGTTATGGTGAAGTTTGAGTTGCCTGAGCTTGCGCCAATGCCCGACACCGGGATAAAGGGCCAGTTCGCTTTCCTGCGCCGTCTGGCTCCATGGCTCATCTATGGGGGAGTGTTTTTCGGTCAGGGAGCCGTGTACTGCTGGTTGAGTTACATACAGCCCATAATGACGCAGCTGACACATTTTGCAACGGGCGACATGACATGGATAATGATGCTGGCAGGAGTCGGCATGGTGGTAGGAAATATTGCGGCTGGCCGTTTGGCTGATCGTTTCGGAACACCTTTGGTTACAGCGAGCATCACGGTGCTGATGCTGATAGTGATGCCTGCCATATACCTTTGTGCTGGTGTGAAGTGGGCGTCATTGCCACTTGAATTCACGGCTTGTGCCTGCCTGTTTGGCATAGGTGGGCCGTTGCAGTACCTTATCACGAGATATTCCCGTGGTGGTGAGATGCTCGGAGGGGCCGGTATACAGATAGCATTCAATGTGTCGAATGCTGTGGCGGCTTCGCTTGGCGGAGCTGTCATATCACATGGCTACAGCGTGGCCACGCCGGCACTGCTTGGCGCTCCGATGGCAGCTATTGCGGGCGTTTTCTTGTGGATGCTGTGGAGCAAGACCTACAATGGCAAGACGGTGCAATAACGAGGCCTTCAATCCCCGACTCTGACAATGAGTGGAATCTGCCTTATGTCGCAGCTGCGGCGTTTGCCTGACCATATCACGGTGAAGTCTCGGCCAGTGCTTTGGCGGAGGATGTCGAGGTCGGCTTGCCCCACAAGCAAAAGGGTGCCGGAAGGTGGAAGTTCACCAGGGGTGGAAGAGCGGACTTGCCGTACGCGTCCGTCGAGATACATGTTTGCGGTATAGAAGCGCAGCATTGGCGCGGACACCCACGTCCAAACAGGGCCTTCGGGTTGGAGCCGGTTGAACTCCTCAGCTGCCACAATGTCGGATTTTGCCGACAATATCGGAGGGAGAATGGCATTGTCCAGCACCATATAACACGCAAAAATGCCCACAGCCGATGGAATAAAGCAGCGCAAACCCTTCCATTGCGAGAAATCAGTTCGGCTGCACACGGTGCGGAGTACAATCGCTCCAATAATAACAGACAGCACTCCGAGCATGGCCGACACAATCTGCATCCATAGCGGCTGGAATGATGCGAACTTGTCCGGATCGGCTATCCATCGCAGGTATATCCATGCAGGAGGCAGGAGAATGGCAAGTACGCCGAATATACCCCCGAACCAGCGAGCGCAATCCCGTCCGCGCCGGCTTTGGGAGAGACGGTGCATCAAAAGGGTCACGCCCCAGGCCACAAAAGGATACATTGGCAAGAGGTATACACTGCGCTTGCTCTTGGGAATACAGAAAAATATAAATATGGTGAGTGTGGCGGTGAGGGCAAATGACGATACCTTGGCAATAGGGATGGTGCGTCCGGCATATCCAGAGAGATAGTACATGGTGCTCCGCCATCTCACCCGCGAGAGAGCGATAATAGCAAGAAGGGTGTATGGCACCATGCCGGCAGCGAGCATCACGAAATTGTAGCTAATGGGATTTTCATGCGACTCGTATGACATGGATCCTGTGAACCGTCCGAAATTTTCCTCTATTGCCAGGTCGAGGAAGCGTTCGCCACCCACACCATATGCAAGGAAATACCATGCCGCCGGGAGTATGAGGGCAAGCAGTCCGGAAAGAGCCAGCCGCCATGCCAGAGGCCAGAATCGGTCGGACTGGAAGAGCCGGTAAATTCCCACTACCATGCATGGAATAAGGATGCCAACTGGACCTTTGGTGAGGCATGCACCCGACATGGCCAGGATTGCAAGCCAAGGCAGACCACCACGGGTGTTGCGTGCATGGAAGGTGTAGAGATGCATCATGGCTGACACCATGAATGCAGTCAGCACCATGTCGACACGGCAGGCGGTGGCAGCACGGAATACCTCGAGTGATGTGATTGTGATCCAGCCTGTCATGATGCCTGCGAGGACTCCATGTGCGCCCTCTTTCATGAAGAACCGCGCAGTGGCCACTGTGAGCCATATGGCTGCTACGAGCGACGGTACACGTGAAGTGAACTCCGTAACGGTAGGCTCGCCGGTCCATCCCGTAAACAGCCATGAAGCCAGAGCTATGCACCATGCGAGCATTGGTGGTTTGTATGGCATCTCCTCGCCGCCGAAGCTCAGCGGGAGAATCCAATCGCCACTTTGTAGCATAGATAGGGCCACCACCGCTTCACGAGGCTCGCCCTTGGTGTTGAACAGAGTGGTGATGCAGAAGAGCGTCATGATAGCCAATATAGCTGCCACTAACATCGCGAGCGGCCAAAATCGATTGCCGGAGGGAGCCGGTCGGCTGACTGTGTCGGATAAACGGATCATACGTTAAGAGTCATGATTGGTTTGATTGAGGCCTGGCATCCGACACTCTCCTTGAAATCGCACAGCCCGTAGTTGGGTGTGCCGTCTACAGTTGATATGCCAATGTCGAGCAGTTTAAAGTCCAGCTTGTGGTAATGTGCTGCAAGGGCAGCTGCCAGAAAGTTGACGGGGCGCAATTGGTTGTGTCCGGGTGCATCGCCCCAGTACACCACTTGCGCGATACCGGGAGCGACATGATATACAATGGCAGCCGCGACATCGGCTCCCGATAAGGGCGATGTGACCACGAAAGGATCAATCGTAATAACAGAAGCCGTATCCTGTACTTGGTCGAGCGACATGTGCAGAGGCCATCCGCGATGAAGCCGATTGGCCCGCACCACCTCATAGGCACGGTCAATGGAGCATGGCAGCATTGTCAGCCCGGCATCGCGGGCCATGGCCAGATTGCGCCTCCCATTGCGACGAAGCGATTTTTCGTAAGCATCCATACCTTCCGAAAGGGGAATATGAAAGTTCAGATCGGTGCAGCTGATGCTGAACCCAGCACACAGCATTGCCTTGAGCATCTTGGGCTGAGTGTCTGGGCTGTATGGCGGCGGGGCCGGTACGATGCGTATGGGCATTCTTTCATGTCGGGCATAGCTGACAAGTGAATCACATATGCTGACAAGCTCGCTGAATCGAGGCGAGGAGCTGCCCCGGAAGGTGAGTCCGCCAAATGGGGCTGAGAAGGGAGAAAGCAGCATACCGTTACGCACGCCAAAGATTATCCCGGCCAAAGGGGAATGTCCCGGTCTCCCTGACACCACGAATCTCAGGTTGTCGGCCTTGTCAGAATTAAGATGGCTGAAGCCTACCTTGCAGAATGCATGCGCAAAATTGTCGAAAAGGCGGGAATATTCAGCCGGGCTTATTTCCGATGCTGAGAACTGTTCGTTGGGTTGAGAGTGGTTGGGCATGATGTTATTTCCCTTTGAGGATGTTACGGATATCGGCATTGAGGTCGTTGAAGAACGACTGCATTGGAGTGATGAGGGGCATGAACTTGGGCTCGCGTGCCGGGGTGAACATGCGGAGTCCGCCGTGATGACACATGACATTGAGTGTGGCATCTCCATCCAGAGGTTCGCCATCGGCATGTATTGGCCCGGCGGAATGACGGGTAATGGTCAGAGCCGGTGCCCTGAATGTGTCGATGAGCATGTTATGGTCGATAAACCCGGTGAGCAGGTCAACTCCAACGAGAGCAGTGGTCAGTGGTGAACCCGAATGGACAATAGTGATATCCAGCATGCCATCGCGTATGGAGGCATGCGGCGCAATGTAAGCGTTGTTGCCGTACTGGGAGGCATTGCAGATGGCCACGAGGAAAGCTTTTTCGGTGATTACAGTTCCATCGGGGAATGAAATCTGGTATTCCTGAGGGTGGTAAGCCATAAATTCCATCAATGTGCTCTTGATGTAGGAGAGTCGTCCTCGGCGTGCTTCACGGGCAAACCGCTCGCTTACAGCTGCATCGAATCCCACACCACATGTGCAAAGGAAGAGCCGGTCGTTGACCGAACCATAGTCGACTGAGGCAACATGTCCTTCATTGATTACGTCAATAGCAGCTTTCACATCGGTATTGATACCGATGTGTCGAGCCATACCATTTCCAGACCCGCATGGAATGATGCCCATAGCGGTGTCGGTTCCCCTGATTCCAATGGCAACTTCGTTGACAGTCCCGTCGCCTCCGGCTACGAGCACGCCATAGAAACCGCTTTCGGCAGCCTCGCGAGCCTTCATAGTGGCATCGCCAGGTCCCTCGGTCCAGTGTACGGCGAGCTGGTACTTTTCGGAGTCAAGCTGGCTGCTTACTGTCTTGTAAATGTCGTCCTTGTCGTGGGTGCCTGATATGGGGTTGATAATGAGTAGGAGTCGGCGTGGTTGATCCATGTATGAGGATGGGATTATTGGTGATATTGTGTTCACTTACCATCGGACGGACTTGTCAACGTCCGGAGGCGTTGACAAGTCCGCGCAAAGAAGCATTGAAATCTGCCGATTTGAGCAGTTTCTCCACTGTGAGGTGCATGCGGTAGCGCCAGTAGTGATTAGGATCGGCCGGATTGTTGATCACCTCCTCGCGTGGGTCGGGACGACGCAGATCGCCGTCGGTTGCGAGCCAGTCCTGCAGCGGGATGATGCAGAGCATGGATGGTGACTCAAGATGCTGCTCCACAATCCGGGAGCATATCCATGGTTCGGCCAGGGTTGGCGCTTCGCCTGGCAAATTGAGGATATGGTTGTAGTACCTTTGGGTGGCGTCGTGGTCGGTTTCCCACCATTGTCGGATGCCTGGCATGTCATGTGTTGAGGTGGTGCACACCGACAGATAGGGGTATGTGCACGGGCGTCCAAATTCCTCATCAGGACTTTTGGGCATTCGCTGCACTTCGAGCGAGAGTATCTGTAGCTCCTCCATTACCGAAGGCACGCAGTCGGGAATCATGCCAAGATCTTCGGCGCATACAAGCATCTCAGTGGCGCTGGAAAGCGCGGGCAGCTTCTCCATGGCCTTGCAGCGCCAGAAATCGTTGTGGCGTCGGTAGAAGAAGTCGAAGTAAAGTCGGTCGTATGCAGCCTTTGATTCAGGGTCAAGCGCCATGTATGCCGGAGTGCCCTGGGCTGCAATGCGCGGGTGATAGTGGCCTTTGCGGTACGGGTCTTCAATAAAGAGGACTCCGTCAATGAGGGTAAGGAGTCCCGATGCAATCTGCCGTGACAGGGGATCATCGGAAAATTGGTCGCTGAAAACCTCAATCACCTTGCGCTGTGTGTCCACTTCACTCCGCAGGCGCAGTGAAGCGTCCATGTCGTCGGTATACAGGTAATGTTCGCGGACCACCTGTGCGAGCTTCTCACCAAATACTGACTTAAGGACATCCTCGGTTATATACGGACGTGTCTGCCATGACAGGTCGATGTTGAATCCGTAGCCGGCGGAAAGTTCATCGGGCGAGAAGGGCAGGGCAGGGTTAAAATACCCGAGAAGTCCGTGTACGGCACGCATCGGTATTTCCCATATCCGGAAAAATCCGAGAAGGTGGTCAATACGGAACGCATCGAAATATTGGCCCATTTTGGCGAAACGATCTTTCCACCAGGCATATCCGTCACGAGCCATCGCGTCCCAATTGTAAGTAGGGAATCCCCAGTTCTGGCCTTCGGTGGCGAAGAAATCGGGGGGGGCTCCAGCCTGACATCCGAGGTTGTACAGTTGCGGATATTGCCATGCATCCACGCTGGTGCGGGATATGCCTATGGGTATGTCGCCCTTGAGCGCGACACCTCGGGTGGCAGCGTAGTCGCGGACGCGGCGCAGCTGTCGGTCAAGGTGGTACTGGACGAAATAGTGATAATGTATTTCCCGATGGTGCTCGGCAGCCAGATGGGCCACCTCTACAGCATCATATGTGGCATACTTGCCCCAACGGGACATGTCGGGCGTGCCAAATCGTGAGCAGAGCAGACGGAAAGCGGCATACGGCGTGAGCCACATAGCGTTGCGATTGATGAAGTCGCAATAATCGCGGTCGGATTCAAGAGAGGGTTCAGCCTGAGCGTACAGTTCGCGGGCATATAAGTCCTTGACTTCTGACACACGTTCATAGTCGAGGACAGAAAGTCCGTTGAGCTCGCGCGCAATGCGTGCATAGTGTTCACGGCGGGCAGGTTCGGACAAGGTACCCACCCATTCGAGGTGCAGGTATATGGGGTGGATGGCATATGTCGAATTGGCGTTGTAGGGATACGAGTCCCGCCAGGAGCCAGTCATGGTGGTGTCGTTGATTGGCAGCAACTGAAGGAAATCCATCCCAGTTTCGGCGCACCAGTCGACCATGCGCATAAGGCCATTGAAATCGCCCACTCCGAAATCGGCTTCGGCACGTATGGAGAAAAGTGGAATGGCCACACCGGCACCGCGCCATTTTGGCAAGGGCATGGATGGTGCGCCGCAGTCGATGGCCATGTAGCGGTCTGAGACTGACAGGTCGCAGTCGATGTCCAGCACGCGATTGTCATGATCCTCCCATCCAACGAGCGCGCCAGTGGCGGCGTCCAGTACGAGGAACTTATATTCAATCCGTGCCGTGCCCTGCTGAGGAGAAAAGTGCGCGTACCACCGGGGAAAGTCACCATCGGCCATGCGTAACGCACGGGCAGGATCCCAATTGCCGAGGACATCCGTAGAGCCAGATACGGCCAGCACATATTCAGGTTCGATCTCCGGTGCAAGTACCTCAAGCCTGATATTGCCGGCACATGCCGGATCAGGAGCCACGGGCGACTTTCGCTTGAAGAAACAGCGCGTGAATGCCGAGGATGTCATGGGTTTGTCGGCAGGCATCTGCCGCCATGCATCCATACGGGTCATGTGTCCGATATTGCCGGTTTTTGTCACCCGACGTGCGTGCTGCCCGTATTCACGTCTGACGATTGACCCATCGTCAGACGTGACGACATAAGAGTAGTCAAATTCATCGATGTGGTCTGGAACATCAAATGTAACATGCCATGTCGATTCCGACAGGCACTCGAGGGGCAGGGCATCACATTCGTTTCCGGATCCGAGTACCTTGAGCGATCCGGTCACTGCGAGCCGTTCGCCCCATGAGGCATGGTAATCGATATATAGGGTGATTAGCATAGCTTTCCAGTGAGTGGGTTCATGATGGCGTTCAGCCGCAGCGGGAAGATCCGCAGGAAGTGCATATAAGGCATCCTTCCTGATAAACGAGGGTCTCGTTGCCGCAGTTCGGGCACTTCTGACCTTTGGCTGTGGTGCCGTTGGGCAGGTATTTTTTGAGAGCGCGCTCCACACCCATTTTCCATGTGTTGATGGATAGGCTGTCGAGTTCGAGACCGCCGACCAGCTTGAGCACCTGGTCGATAGGCATGCCGTAGCGCAGCACGCCGGAAATGAGTTTGGCGTAGTTCCAGTATTCGGGATTGAACTTGTCGGAAAGCCCCTCGATGGTGGTCTTGTAGCCGCGTTTGTTTATAAACTGGAAGTCGTAGCGTTTGTTGCCGTCGGCATCCACGGCCTTTATTATTTTTCCATGATTGACCGACTTGGGCAGAATATGCCATCTTCGTCATCGGCCAGACCTGTGAATATTTCATAGGGACGTCCATCTCGGAGACCAATGAATGCAATCCATTTTTCCTTGTTGTTCTGAAAGCGTACCACATCGGCATCGAGTTCGATAGGGCGCTTGATTGGGGCGGACTGCGAGGTGGTTTCCTGAACTTTAGGCTTTTTCTCCATGCTGATGAGCACTCCCGACCTTGAACCATCGCGGTAAACCGTACAACCCTTGCATCCGGCCTTCCAAGCCTCGACATACAGGTCGTTCACCAAGCTTTCCGACACATTGGCCGGGAGGTTGATGGTGACAGATATGGAGTGGTCGACCCACTTCTGTACACGTCCCTGCATACGCACCTTTTCGAGCCAGTCAATGTCGTTTGCGGTGGCCTTGTGATATGGTGATAGTGCCACGAGTTCGTCAAGCTGCTCTTGTGTATAGTCATCGCGCAGCTCATGACCGGAAATCTTCATCCAGTCCATAAACCGTGGATGATATACGATGTACTCTTCGAAAGCATCGCCTGACTCATCGATAAAGTCGACACGCACCTGCTCGTCGGATGGGTTCACCTTGCGGCGGCGCTTGTATACGGGCATGAACACCGGCTCTATGCCTGATGTGGTGCGGGTCATAAGGCTCGTGGTGCCTGTTGGCGCGATAGTCAGACAGGCAATGTTTCGCCGGCCATATTTCTTCATGCGCTCATATAGCTCTGGGTCGGCTTGGGCAATACGCTGAATATATGGATTTCCGGCTTCACGTTCGGTATCGTAGCATTCAAAAGCGCCACGCTCCTGGGCCATGGTCACTGACGACCCGTATGCGGCCAGCGCGAGGGCGCGGTGGACAGATTCGGAGAAGTCGGTGGCTTCGGGAGTGCCGTAGCGCAGGCCCAGGGCGGCTATCATGTCGCCCTCGGCGGTGGTCCCCACACCGGTACGCCGTCCGCGGAGTGTCTTCACCTGAATCTTTTTCCAAAGGTTGAGCTCGGCGTTCTTCACCTCATTGGTTTCGGGGTCGGATTCGATTTTTTTGAGTATCAGGTCGATTTTTTCGGCTTCGAGATCGATGATGTCATCCATCACGCGCTGGGCGATGGCCATATGCTTGCGGAAGAGGTCGAAGTCGAATTCAGCTTCTTGGTGTGAAAGGATTGCTTCACATAGCTGTAGAGGTTGATGGCTAGCAGTCGGCAGCTGTCGTAGGGGCAGAGCGGAATCTCACCGCAGGGGTTGGTGGAGATGGTCTGGAAGCCGAGGTCGGCGTAGCAGTCGGGGACCGACTCGCGGGTGATGGTGTCCCAGAAAAGCACGCCCGGCTCGGCCGATTTCCATGCGTTGTGTATGATTTTGGCCCAGAGAGCGCGAGCGTCGGTCTCTTTCACAATGTCGGGGGCATCCGAGTCAGTGGGATATGACTGGACGTATGTTTTGTTTGCGGTGGCACAGCGCATGAACTCATCGTCGATACGGACCGAAACATTTGCTCCGGTAACCTTCCCTTCGGTCATTTTGGCATCGATAAAAGCTTCGGCATCCGGGTGCTTGATGCTCACTGTGAGCATAAGGGCCCCACGCCGTCCGTCCTGAGCCACTTCGCGGGTCGAATTGCTGTATCGTTCCATGAAGGGCACGAGCCCTGTTGAGGTGAGGGCTGAGTTCTTGACCGGCGTGCCTTTGGGGCGGATGTGCGAGAGGTCGTGGCCCACGCCGCCACGGCGCTTCATCAGCTGCACCTGTTCCTCATCGATTCGGATTACTCCGCCATAGGAGTCGGGCTTGCCATCCAGACCTATTACAAAACAGTTGGAGAGCGAGGCCACCTGAAAGTCATTGCCGATACCGGTCATGGGGCTGCCCTGTGGCACAACATATCGGAAATGGTCGAGGAGACCGAAAACCTCATCATGGCTCAGAGGGTTAGGGTATTTGTTCTCGATACGGCAAATTTCATCCGCGATGCGCCTGTGCATGTCGGCGGGAGTGAGCTCGTATAGGTTGCCGTACGAGTCCTTGAGGGCGTATTTGCTTACCCAGACACGGGCGGAGAGCTCGTCTCCGTCGAAGTAGCGCAGCGAAGCATCGTATGCTTCGTCGTATGTATAGACTTTAGGTTGCACTTTTGAAGGTACGTTATGGGGTTTTCAAATCTTGATTTTAGGATGCAAAGGTAGCAAAATAGATGTGTATGGCATAATTTTTAGAGGAGCAATTACTATATTTGCACACTCAAAAGCAAGTGACGAATATGAAAGGCAATTACTTCATCAATCGGCGTACGATACGGCGCTATGATAGCTCCAGGCCTTTGCCGGAGAGCATGCTTGAGGATATGATAGTAGAGGCGGCACACGCCCCCACAACGGGTAATATGCAGCTTTACAGTGTGGTGGTGAGCACTTCGCCGGAGGAAAAGGCACAATTGTCGCCGGCGCATTTCGGTCAGCCACAGGTGCAGGGATGTGCTGCACTGGTAACGGTGTGTGCCGATTACCGCAGGTTTGTCCGCTGGTGCGAGGTGAGTGGCGCAGATCCCGGTTATGATAATTTCCAGTCTCTGATGGCGGCTATCCTCGATGCCACGGCGTTTGCCCAGCAGCTTACCACGATAGCGGAGATGCGCGGGCTGGGTGTGTGCTGGCTCGGCACTACAACATATAATGCGCCGCAGATAGCGGAGGCCTTGTGCTTGCCTGAAATGGTTGTGCCTGTCACCACCCTGTCGATAGGCTGGCCGGCCGATGAGGGCGAGGATGCGGGGCGTCTGCCTTCAGAGGCTATAATTCATATGGGCAAGTATAACGACCCCACCGACTCCGACATAATACGCTTTTATGCAGAGAAGGAGGAGCGCGACGACAGCCGCCGGTTTGTGGCCGAGAATGGGAGGCATACATTGGCCCAGGTGTTTACCGACATACGCTATCCCAGGGCCAACAATGAGCGCTTCTCAAAGGTGTATCTCGACTTTATCCGTCGTCAGGGCTTCAAGATGTGACATCTATGGCGGAGCATCTGTCGAATGATCCGGCTGCATGGCGGCTTGTGGCGGAATATGCCTCTGTGGGCGACTTTGCGCGTGAGTATCTGAAATGCGGGTCCGACCCCGTGAGGCGATGGGCGCTGATGCAGGCCGAGTGCCGCAGGCGTTGCTCGCGCAAGATTCCAGCGGTACTTGATGCCTGTCCGGACTTTGAGTTTGCCACGCGCCTCTCCACGGAGCAATGTACCTCTGACGCGCTTGCCGCCTTCCATTCTTCCCTGGTGGCACCGGGCGGTTATGGCCTTGACATGACATCGGGGCTTGGCATAGATTCCATAGCTTTGTCCCGGCGCGCTCGGGGGGTGTTGGCTGTGGATATTGACCAGGAGGTGAGCGATGTGTTCGCCCGTAATGTCATGAGGCTTGGCATCGGTAATATAAAGGTGCAGTGCGCCGACTCGGCTGCAATGCTGGAGACTTCTGATGAAGTGTTCGACTGGATATTCATCGACCCGGCCCGCCGAGGGGCCGGGGGACGCCGCCTTTATTCGCTCGCGGACTGCTCGCCGGATGTGTGTGCGTTGCTTCCTGTAATCAAGCGGCATACGCGATGTCTTGTGGTAAAGGCATCGCCGATGCTCGACATTACGGACACATGCCGCCGGATAGATGGTGTTACCGATATATATGCGGTGGGTACGGCCACGGAGTGCAAGGAGCTGGTAGTGATGGCCCGTTGGGGCACCGACACTGTTGCCGGTGTGCGGCGTCATGCCGTGACGGTGGATCAGCATGGTGAATGGACCGACCATATTGTCGACACATCCGAAAATCCGTCCATAGCCGGGCAGCTCGATGATGTCAGGTGGGTGGCTGAGCCTTCGCCGGCATTGATGAAGTGTGATGCAGGGGGATGGATTTGCTCCACCTATGGGCTTTATCAGATAGCTTCGTCGACACACTTGTATGTGTCGTATGAGCATGAGCCGCCTGTCGGTTTCCCCGGGCGCATTTATATGGTGGAAAAGGTGTGTGGTTATGGCCGTTCGGAGAGTCGTGATATTGCACCGAGGTGGCCACGTATCAATGTGACAACAAGAAATTTTCCGGATAGTCCCGAGCAGGTTGTGCGGCGTTTGCGTATAAAGGAGGGTGGCGATGGGCGCCTCTTTGCCGTGCGTGATTCGGAGGGACGTCCACGTCTGCTTATAACATGTTGGACACGACAAGCCTGAGGCTTGTCGACGTTCCTTCATAGATTGCGGTGTGGGAAATAAAAAAGAAGGTGGAGATTTCTCTTCACCTTCTCTTTGAGTTGTCTTGGAGGGATTCGAACCCCCACAGGCGGAACCAGAATCCGACGTGCTACCATTACACCACAAGACAATTTTAGGTTCTCTTTGTTGTCTCAAGCATTGTTCGTTGCTCTTAACGGGTGCAAAGTTACGACTGTTTTTGATACTGGCAAAATTTTTTGGCAAAAAAATTTTCAAAAAATTTTGCCATACTGGTTTTGTAGCTGATTATCAATGGTGTAGTGTTGGATTTTTTTTGTTTCTTGTAGTCGGGTGCTCTTGCGATATTTCATTTGCCGGGAATAGTTGTTATATTTGCAATGATGTCTGACCAAAAAGAACAATATGTATATAGCATCTGAGAAACGAAAAGAGAATATAGCGGAGTACCTCCTTTATATGTGGAATGTGGAGGATATAATCCGTGCCAATGGGCTTGACATGGATCGTATAATGGCGAATGTGATAGCTCCCCAGGGGCTTGATGAGGCCAGGAAAGCTGAGATGACAGGATGGTACGAGTCGCTGATCGACATGATGCGTCGTGAGGGTGTGGCCGAAAAGGGGCATTTGCAGATTAATGCCAATGTGCTGGGTCAGCTTGTTGCGCTTCATCAGGAATTGCTCAAGGATCCGAAATTTCCCAAATACACCCAGGAGTTTTACAGAACACTGCCATATATCGTCGACCTGCGGTCGCGCGCGGGAGAGAATAAGGCGGGGGAGATAGAGACATGTTTCAACGCGCTCTATGGCATGCTCATGCTGCGGCTGCAATCACGGGAGATAACTCCGGCAACGCAAGAGGCAATGGTGCAGATATCGAGATTTATAGCCACATTGGCCCATTATTTCAAGCTCGATGACAACGAAGAGCTTAAACGCTCGGAATAGGCCGTATAAAAAATCTGCGCGGGATGCTGTCACATTTATGTTTGACGGCATTCCGCGCAGTATGCATTTTAAAGACGCTCACCGTCTGATGAAGCGGTGTAGCGTCTGGTGTTCAGGGTTGACGGCTATGATTCTGCCATCGGGATCGATGAGGAAAGACCGAAGTCCTTTCTCAAGGTGCCAGTCATCGGTCATTTGATCCGAATTATAGGCATCCGCGTAGTAGTGCTGGGCTTCGCTGTCGAGTCCGTCCTGTCTCATGATCTCGCGAAAGAGACTGCGGCTGCTGTCAAGGTTGACAGCCACATGGCGGAATAGTTCTGTGTCGAGGTCTTTAGCAGCTAACTCATAGTCCTTAGCCATAATACGCGAGGGCGCGTTGTCGGACGACCAGAAGTTTAGCAGCACGTATTTGCCTCTTAGTCCGGCGAGCGAAACGCTTTTGGCTGAATCGCGGCCTTCTATGGTCAGGTCAGGAGCTTTGTAGCCCTGCGATGACTGATAGACACGTTCGGTGTGAGCCGAAACGGTGAACAACAGAATTGCGAAGAGTGCCAGTACACTCGTAGCTTTCTTCATTATAGAATATTTAGATTAGACATTTGCCCCCGGTGTCACCACGACATAAAGGAGCATGCCGGCTTTCGGCATAACCCGCATCTCCATGCGGGCATCTGTAAAAACGATGCAAAGTTAGCCAAAAGTTTGGCAACGGTCAAATTTTAACTAATATTTAACATTTTGTCTATCTGTCAGGGCTTGCATTTTTGGTGTGTATTTGTTATAATGGGGCACGATGTCAGCGCGGGTGATAGGCGATATCCCTGATCAGGGTTGGTGATGAAGATAAATTCCAGTCAATCATCTCAGAACCTTTGCGTTCGGGATAGGTTTTCATCATGTGCCTGCCGATCTGGAGGGCTATATATCGGGCGGCACGCGGTGGGGCTCCGGCAAGAATGCCTCCGCCATCAGGCTGGATGGAATTGAGAAGGCGGGCAGGGAGTGCGGGGTCGGTCGAGAATAACATTTCGCGATCGGCAAGGGCATTCCACAGGTTGGCCTCATTGTCGTGCAGCCACTCGATTTCATCTGGCGTAAATCCGAGCAGGTCCCATTCCTGCACTGGTTTGAGCAGTTGTTCCATGCAGGCATATATGGCTCCCTCGTGGGCCATGGCGGCAATGAGCTGGCTCTGGGCCGGAGCTGGAGAGTCGGATTGAGCCCGGACTAAGGCTTCGGCGGCAGACACAGATATTCTGTCGGGAGTGTTGAGCTGGCGTACCTCATCCGGAAAGCCCGAGTATCCGGGATAATCAGGTCCCAGGAAATGATTGAGCGCCACAAACACCTTCCCGTCGGCTATTACAACAGACTGCCTGTAGGGCGAGATGATGGTGACGATTGTGTCGGGCATAGATATGCCGGCACTTTCGGCCGCTTCGAGTGCCCGATTGTATGGCAGGAGGTAGTCCTCGGGCGAGCTTATGATGCGTGAAACATCAGGTCCGAATACCTGATAGGCACTGCTCGAGGCAAGCCGCGAAGCGAAATCGGCCGGAGAAATGGAGTCGGTCCCCATAAACCCCGACATTGACGCGAGGGCAGATTCTTGATCCGGGTCGGGCTTGAGTCCATGATGGAGGGAATCGAGGCGGATCACAGTAAGGGGGACGGACGGAGATTGGCTGTGGCCGGAGCCCGTGCATCCGCAGTGCAACAACAATGAGGCCGAAATGGGTAACAGAATATGTGTAAGAGTCCGATACATGATTGATGAACAAATGTGATGGCGCAAAGGTCGGAAAAAAATATGTAAGATGCGAGCGGGTAGAGAACATTAGGGCCGCAAGGAGTGTTGTAAATGCAGCACTGAAAGTGCAGCATAATCAAAACAACATACAATAGATAAACAATATGGCAACAAAAAACACTCCCGCACCCAAGAAAAGTATCAAGGGTACCAAAACAGAGAAAAATCTTGTGACAGCCTACATGGCTGAGTCATCAGCCTATACCAGATATATGTTCTATAGCCAGCAGGCTACAAAAGAGGGCTATCATCCCATAGCGCGTATATTCCAGGAGACGGCCGACAACGAGATGCACCATGGCAAGGTGTTCTTCAAGATGCTTGAGGGTGGTTCTGTCGACACTACGATGTCGGTTGACGCCGGTGTGATCGGTACGACAGCCGAGAACCTTGCAACAGCGGCCAACGAGGAACTCCATGAGGGCGTGGAACTCTATACCAATGCTGCCGCAGTGGCCGAGGAAGAGGGATTCCCGGAGATTGCAGGGCACTTCCGCGCCATAGCCTCGATAGAGGACCATCACCGCCGCCGCTTCGAAAAATATCTGGAGCAGGTGAAGAACGGTACGGTATGGAAGCGTGATCATCCTGTGCTGTGGCAGTGCCTTGTGTGCGGCTACATATTCGAAGGCACCGAGCCACCGGTGAAGTGCCCGGCATGCGACCATCCGCGTGAGCACTATATGGCCCTTGACATATATCTTGACTGACAGTCAAGCACCCCTGACTACAAGTATAAATTATAGCGTGCGGTGACGGCTGACGGCTTCTTTGAAACAAAGAGCCGTTGGCCGTCACTGTATATTCAGTATCTTGTGGGTCTGCAGTGACAGCCGCCACTGAGGATTGGATAGAATGTAGGCCACGCATGCAGCCGTGTTCATCCGGTTGAATTCGTTGTTTCCCCGGTCGCAAGGCTGGAGATACAGGTTTCGTGTCAGGTTCCGGCAGGCCGTCTCGGCTTCGGCAACAAGATGAGGATGGTCCATGTCGAAGAGCACCTTCAGCTCATTGGCCCTCTGGATACGCACGCGTGCACCTTGCTTTGGCGAAACCGTAATCCAATCGAGGCAGTCGGCCAGGGTCGGGTCCAGCGGCACAGAGCCGTTTGTCTCGATGTGGACTCGACGGGAAGCCCCGTGCAGCAAAGACACAAGCGAGGCGGTGAGTTGCAGGGTAGGCTCACCGCCAGTGATGATGACCGTCGAGGCCGGGTACTGCATCACGGCGCGCAAAATGTCGTCATCATCCATCATCAAGCCTGATTCATGTTCGGTGTCGCAGAAATCACAATGAAGGTTGCAGCCCGACAGACGCACAAACACGGCTGGGGTACCGGTGTAGTGACCTTCGCCCTGGATGGAATAAAAAATCTCGTTTACTTTAATCATCTCGTTGGCATTACACCATGTATAATATGCTGATCTTATAGGGCGCAGTCGTGGGCATCCGGACGGACATAGGCTGCCACATTGCCTTCGCTTTCCTGAACAGTGGCTTTATAGCATAGAGGGAATTGTTCCACGACCCATCGGGCAATGTTCTCTGCGGTGGGGTTGAAGGGGAGCACATCGTTGAGGTGCCGGTGGTCGAGTGCGCCATGGATAGTGTCCTTTATATGCTTGAAGTCACAGACCATGCCATCGGAGTTGAGTTCCGATGCACGGCAGAAGACAGTAATAATCCAATTATGGCCGTGGATCTGGGAGCATTTGCTTTCGTATGAGAGGTCAAGCCGGTGCGATCCGGCTATCTCCATACGTTTTGACATATAATACATAAATCGTTTTTAGTGTTTTATCGATGAAAGGAGCGAGTCCATTACGGAATACAAAGTTAGCTATTTTTCTGATATAATCTCGGAGCATGCTCTTGCCTGTTGTTCGCCCGCGGAGTGGGGCAGGGGGGCACGATGGATAATAGGCGTGTATCCATAGGCCGTATATTGTATGGTTACATTATAAATATATCAGCAATGGCTTCTATAAAGGTGATATTCAGAGCCTCGTCCCACAAAGAGAGGGAAGGCACCCTGTACTACAGAATAATCCATGGGCGAAAGGTACATCAGATTCATACCGGCAACCGCATCACGCGGGACGAATGGAACGGAGATGAGAGTAGGATTGTTATTTCCGGAACCCCTGCGCGCAAGGAATATCTCAGCATCGTTCAGAATAAACTTGACAACAGCATGAAGAGGCTCGGGCAGATAGTCGCGGCTCTTGATAATTCCGATAAGGAATACACAGTAAGCGACGTTGCGGAACGGTACCATGGCGTCGACACAGTGGTGGGGCTTATCTCGTTTCTACGCAAAATAATGGCGGAGGATAGGGAGATGGGCAGGGCAAGTGCCTTCGAACACTGCACATCGGCACTAAACAGTTTCATACGTTTCCATGGGGAGGATGAGCTGCCCTTCGATGACTTCGACTCAAAGTTGATGACAGCCTATGAATGCTATCTCAAGGGTCTCGGCCTCACTCCCAACACCATATCTTATTACATGAGGAAACTAAGGGCAATCTATAACCTGGCGGTAGAGAAGGGGCTTACCGACCAGCGGAAGCCGTTCAAGCACGTCTATACCGGTGTAGCCAAGACCAAGAAACGGGCAGTGTCTATTGCCATCATAAAAAAACTCCGGGATCTGGATCTCACGCTCGACCCTCATTCGGAACTGGCAAGGGATATGTTTCTGCTGAGTTTTTTCACCCGGGGAATGTCGTTCGTAGATATGGCCTACCTCAAAAAGGATAATATCCAGAACGGCATTCTCAGCTATCGGAGGCGAAAAACCGGGCAACAACTCCACATACGCTGGGAAGAGCGAATGCAGGAGATTGTTGATCGTCACTCCATGCCCGATTCGGGATATCTTCTTCCACTGATAAAGGATGACGGCAAGGACTCGCGCCGACAGTACCAGAACGCGTCGCATATGATAAATAGGCGGCTGAAAATTATTGGGGAACAGATTGGAATGGCGGAGCCGCTGACTATGTATTGCGCGCGTCACGCATGGGCGAGCATAGCGCACGCCAATGATGTGCCTATTTCGGTTATAAGTCAGGGGATGGGTCATGACTCAGAGAAAACCACCCGGATATATCTCGCTTCGCTCAATACATCTGTTATAGACAAGGCAAATAGCAAGATTATGAATCTTCTCGACCAATAAAACTTAGCCTCGGCCCCATTCCCATCGATAAACCGTATAAAGCTGAATAGG
>JAAGKN010000099.1_pt1 | contig 52984 bp, 40 predicted proteins | sample 6206371 | NCBI WGS metagenome assembly JAAGKN01 (sample SAMN11533720, study PRJNA540317) | gut metagenome | isolation source: fecal pellets from male and female animal of same cohort | host: Peromyscus leucopus | place: USA:CA | collected 2017
AGAGCAACCACATGTACAAGCTCGGCCCGATACATCAGGGCGTGGTCGAGCGCGGCTCCAAGACCACAAGCGACTCATACATACTGTGGCCGGCACGCATCGGCGCTTTCTCGCTGGTGATGGGCCGACACGTCAATCATCCCGACACATCGCGCCTGCCCTTCTCCTACCTCATAGAGAACCGAGGCGAATCATTCCTCGTGCCGGGCATCAATCTACGCAGCGTGGGCACTATCCGCGACGCTCAGAAGTGGCCCAAGCGCGACAAACGCCGCGAGAAAAAGCTGCTCGACAATATCAATTTCAACCTCCTCAGCCCCTACACCGCAGGCAAGATGCTCGACGGCATTCAACTGCTCAATGATCTCGAACGCACTGCCGGTCTCACAGCCGAACGTTTCGCATTCCAGACCATGACTATCGAGGCCCATGCCCTTCGCAAAGGCCGCAAACTCTATGCCATGGCTATAGATAAGTTTATGGGCAATTCGGTAATAAACCGTCTTGGCAAAACACCTATAGCCGACGAAGCCGAGCTGACAAAGCGTCTGCTACCCACCCATCCGGCCGGAGCTGGACAATGGGTAGATATTTGCGGACTTTTCGCCCCCAAAACCGAAGTCGACGCAATCTGCGACGATATTTGCTCGGGCAAAATCGAAGGTCTCGACGAACTCGAAAGCCGCTGGCACAATCTCCATGCCGACTACTACGATATGGAATGGACATGGGTATGCGACAAAATCGAGGAATGGTACGGTAAATCGATCGAAGCCATCACTGCCGATGATGTACGCGAGATCATAGCTCGCTGGATCAAGAGTGTAACCACCCTCAACGGCATGCTCCTCGAGGATGCGAACAAAGAGTACAGCCTCAAATCGCGCACAGGCTTCGGCATCGACGATCCGGGAGCAAGCGCCGACGACGATTTCATATCTGTACGTGGCTGCTATGAGGCTGATCCGTTTGTCGAAATGGTACGAGCCCATTCGGTTAAAAAGACAGCGCTTGCCGAAACGGCATTGGCTCAGCTACCCTAAAAGTTTGAATTGCAGTGGAAGACTCAAACGAAATAAAGCAATGGTTTGTGATGCGCGACCTCAAGCGTCCCAACGCTTTGAGGCCGGCGTATCTCGAACTGTCTGAAGCCGGATTTGAAGTCTTCACACCAATGCGCAATGTGTTGAAAGTGCAACGGGGCATCCGCCAACGTTCGCAAGTACCTTTTATCAACGATCTGCTATTCGTCCACAGCAGCCGCAAGGAACTCGATCCCGTAGTAGCAGCCACTCCTACACTTCAATATCGCTTTGTGAGAGGGGCGGCTGCAAATACACCGACAGTGGTACGGTCGGCCGACATGGACCGCTTCATAAAAGCCGTCAAGACTGTAGATAACCCTGCATTTTTAAGCCCCGACGAGATAAGCCCTGCCATGCTGAAGCGCCAGATAAGGATTGTCGGCGGACCTCTCGACGGCTACGAAGGTACGCTTATCACTGTTCGCGGATCAAAAGTAAAGAAAATACTGGTCGATCTGCCCGGACTGATAGCCACCGCCATCGAAGTAGAGCCGCAATACATACAATTGATTTAAACCAAAAGGCCGGATAATACGTTACACCCAAAGTAACATAAAAGAAAAACGGCCATGCAAGTAACCAAACTCGAACGCTCGGGCTATATGCTCGAATATCCCAACTTCATCCTTGTATTCAACTACACACGCGATCAGGAGCATCATCTTGATAAAGCTCTTAAAAGCAATCCGGACAAGGCTGTAGTGTTTTTTGTAACACATAATCACCGCAACACCTTCGACACCAATATCTTCAATATCGCCCAAAATCACAAACGTGCCTTCGTGCTGAGCAATGATATTCCATCACGCGAAATAAGCGATAAAGAACCTGTAGCATGGATGAGCGGCGGCGACTTCATTGAAAATATCGCCGAAGAAGGTATCAATGTAGAAACATTCAAGACCGGAGGCAAAGGAGTCGGCTTCTTCGTAAGCACACCCGATTCTACCGTGTTCTACGGTGGTGCATTAGGCGAAAATACCGATCGTTCTCAGTCGGATGTACTGATTCAACGAATAGCCTCCGAACATCAGAAGGTTGCGTTAGCTATGGTAAACGAAAGTGTCGCTGACTCTTTCGCAGCCAAAATAGCCACCACAAAACTGCTTACTTACGAATAAGCCTTATTCAATTCGGCTCCCGGGAAATAGTGGCTCAAAATCTCTTTGTAGCCCAAACCCCGGGCGCCCATCACGGCAGCACCTATCTGACACAACCCCACTCCATGCCCCCAGCCGGCACCATAAAGTGTAAAGGCCGAGGGCAAGCCGTCGGTCGTTTCTGCGGAAGGCTCGACGACAAAGGCCGAACTATATAAATGACTTGTCGAAAGTGAACGGCGTATCTCAAGCTCTTTGCCTATGATCATAGTACGCTTTGTACCTGTGATGCGTAGACGTACGATTCGCCCCGAAGTTCCGCGCTCTACCGGCTCGAGGGCTACGATACCACCGAAGTCGATGCCCGAACGCTCTCGAATAAGCGCAGCAAGCTCCTCCTGCCGATATTCCACTTTCCATCTGTAGAAGTCGCGCGTTTCCTGATCGTAGTTATTGAGCACCTGACCGAGAATAGCCGGATCGGAAGTATTGCAATAAGCCTCGGGGCGACCGAGAATCCACTCACGGGCATTTTCCTCGATACGTAGATCGGGATAGTTTTCCTCGTCAGCATCGTCGAGTCGAGCCCGTAGATAGCTGTGATGCTCGGGTTCCCAGCAATTTTCGAATTCTTCGAACACGCCGCCACAACATTTAGAGAAGCGAGCATCGCATACAGCCCCATTCTCGTCAACAAGTACGATACCACGGGTAGCCTCTATCGCCGCATCGACAGCCGGTGTTGTCTGGCGAGTCACGCCCTGGTAGCGCTGACAATGATCATCGGCACAGACATCGAAATTGGCATGATCCTCGCGGTCGTACCAGCGTACTATCTCGTCGCATGTAATGGTTGTAGAGCACGCTTTCTTTGTTTTTAGTCTGCTGTTTCTGATCTGAGCGATAAGCCAGCTACGCGAAATAACGGCATGGGCCATCAGAAACTCCTTGCCGGCAGTAGCACTCATCTCCGAAGATATAACACTTTTGAGATAATCTTCGAGAGGAATAAGATTAATAAGCGTGAGATGATTGTCTTCTACGATGATTTTCATCGAGCGGATGAATCGCTGGCGCTCCTTGCGCTCCCAGTGGAAGTTTACACCTATCACAACATCATCGACCTCGAAAGAACAATCACTATCTGCCGGATCGAGCACTATTTCGGTGTACGCCTTATCCTGCCACGATATTTTCCCGTCGGAGCTCAGGCTGAACTCCTGTGGACCTGTGGCATACAGTTCGTGCGACAATGTATATCGTCCTTTCAAATCTACATAAAGCTGAGTGCCGGAAACTATGCCGACACTTATAACAGGTTCCACCTCGATATTGCAAACCAGCTTCTCTGCAACGGCTTCGACATCGCTCTGCGACATACACAATTCATCAATGACACGGCGGATAGTGTCGGCATCGAAACGGTCGAAATCAATAAGTCGCGGAGTGATAAACACGCCACCCATATCTACCGAGGCCGGGCTCAGCATCATGCAGTCTTCGCCTTCAGTGCCATAAAACGACGGCCTGTGACGACGACGCGGCACGACAACAAGTCTTGTGCCCGACTCTGTGGCGTATGCTAAAAGATTGAGCATAGGCTCATAATCTCCGTCTGCCATCGGCAAAGCTCGCAAAAGGGAGCTGAACATTATTTGGCCGTCTTGCGCATCGTCGCTGTCTATTACAAACATTTTTAGAGGCAGAGAATCAACAAGCGACAAGATAGCACCGCCATCCTTTCGCAGCACTCTCAGATCTGCCTGATCAATGTTTGCCTCAAGCGGCAGGAAATCACTGTTTCCGGCCTGGAAATGGAAGTGATCCGGCGCCGAAGCACCGCATCGCGGACCATTATAGAACACTGTGTAACCATCAAGCTTGCGAGCAAGACGCAGCATATCGGCTATAGATCCCTCACACGCTTGCGGCACATGATCATTACACGGTATGGTAAGATGACGAGGAAATATTGGGAAGGGATTAAGAAGGATCGTATAATCGTCGGCCCACGCTATGCCTCGCTGCACATCGGGGCGGTTTTCGGCACAAAGAAAACACTTGCGAGCCTTGATCGACGCAGCATCTACTTTTGCTCCCGACGACACCGCGCGCGCAGGGTTGAACTGCACTTTAAATTTCATGCCGTCGACAACAAATTCCTTGACCTTGACATCTGCCAGGGCGGCATAGTTAGCGGCAGCCGCCGGCCACTCCTGCAACTGCTCTTCGATAAGACGTTCTACGTCCTTGCTTAAACTCATTATTTCTTCTTATTGAGTGCAATACGAGCCTGTAGCTCCCAGGTGCGTATGCGGTCTTTGTAAAGGTTATTTGCGTTTGTCTTGTTGATATCGAGCGCGTGATCGGAATTATCCTCCCAACGACGGCAAAGATATACGACATCATAGACACGTCCAATCTGATGATGACGCGAGAAAGCAAGGCCGAGGGCATAATCCTCGCCATAGCTTGTATTGGGCACGTTTATAGCGCGCAACAATGGGGTATAGAAAGCTCGCGGAGCGCCGAGGCCGTTGATACGCAAGGCATTGTTACGTCCGTTTTCGGGAGTCCACTCCTTATGATCGATAACGCCCGGAGGTATGGTGTTCATGTCGATATCGGTCAGGCAATAAGTGCCTACCACCATAGCTGAATTGTTGTCGTAGAAGGACTTTACCATCTTTGCAAGTGTGTTCTCGTCGGCATAAACATCGTCGCTGTCGAGCTGCACGCAGAATTTACCTGCATCGGGATGATTCGCACCTACATTCCAGCAACCGCCTATACCCAAGTCCTCACGTTCGGGAACGATGTGGATCACTCGTTTATCGGCGGTAAACTCTTCGATCGCCTCGCTTGTTCCGTCGGTGCTGTGATTGTCTATTATTATAAGATTGAAGGGAAAGTCGGTCTTTTGGCAAAGGACACTGCGAATGGCATCGCGGATAGTACGAACACGGTTGCGCACGGGTATTATTACCGATGCTTCATATTTGAAATCGCCTTTATCGAAGGCTACGGGCTCGAACACAGGAGCAAGATAAGCACCTACGGCTTTGAGGTGTTCGGTGCATGCCTGCTCCATTTCTATCTGCACACCACGGTTTTTGGGATCGACATAGGCGAAATGAGCCTCTCCCTGAGTGGCTTCGTCGGCTTTAACCTGAGTATAGAGATATTCATTGATATGCACAAGCGAAGCCACGCGACTCAGCCTCAGACGGAGGTCATAGAGTCCGGCATATTTATAATCTGAATCGATGCCGTCGACAGCAGCCTTCAAGGCTTTTGTATCAAAGAACATCATCGGGCCGAAAGAGAAATCATCGCGCAGCGATCCGACCTGGTAGTCGATCACGGGATTATTAGATCTCACGCCGCCGGAAACGATGTAGTAATCTGCATAGACCATGCCTGCGTTACTGTCGGCTGCAATACGCATCATGCGTTCGAACGACAGATAGCCGGGAACGAAGCGATCGTACGATGTATACAGCAGAGTATAATCCGTATCGGCGGCAGCGGCAATCGCACGAACTGTGGCCGAAGAGTTGAGAGTGTCGATATAGAGGATATCGCAGCCATCGACAGGCTTCTGCGATGTATTGTCCGACAGCAGAGTGATCTTGGCTATTGCTGCATACTTCTTTAATTCTTTTATTGTATCCTTGATCTGACTATCGTTGAGAACAGGGATAAAGGCTTGTATCTTGTTGTTCATAATGATCATTTGAAAAAGTCGAGTATTTGTTTCATCAGATGTTTGCGGCTGTCTTCGCTTTTAATGGTTTCGAATGGGAAACCGACAACCACAATCTTGTATATTCCGCTATCGAAAGCCGATCCGGCAGAGATATTGTTTTCGTCATAACGCAGCACAGTAGCTCCACGCGAGTTATCGGCCGGTATCACGCCGTCGGGCGACTCCACAACATAGCAATCGCCACTGAGTGTCTGATTGAATATATACGACCCTTTGCCGAAAGCGCGGAAAGGCGAAGGCACCTGATGAACACCGCCCTCTACCGCAGCACGGCTTTCGCGCCAGGCATAACCCAGCACATTACGGGCAAAGTTCTGATCGGCCTTTGCTGTCTCGGCGCTTGAGTTTTCATTGTCCCATAAGTCGGTAGCCACATACGATCCGGAAATAAAGAAATTCGCACCTGTTGCTGTCAATGCCTTTATACGCAACTGCATAGCCGGTGTAAAGGTCTTGCAATCCGCTCCATACGCACCGCGACCACGTTTAATTTCTTTCTGCTTGCCGAAAATAATATCGACCAGTTCGGGCGAATCGGAAGCACTGACAAAGGCCTCGGCGCTGCTGGAAACAAATCCATGACCGGCAGCCGCAATAGCTTCGCCGTGGACATATACATAATCGAAAGTGTTACCGGCAATTACTTTTGTCTCGTAGTTCGAACGGGAGTCGCCGAAGCCGGTATTGTCATCATCCACCCAGGGACGATCGCGGCGGAATTCAAACTGCTTGCCGGTAAATGATATATCCTGTATATAGGGCACGCCGCCATCCTTGTCGCTGTCGAAGCCGGCAAGTGCACCGTTGTCGAAGCGGTCGGGAGCACTGACACGAGTAAAAGCATTGACAATCAATACCTGTTTGCCGGGCTTGTTGCATAGAGCCAGCACCTCGCTCGGGAATGCCGTGCCGCCGTCGTTTCCGGCAATAATACGATAGCTGTGTATATCGCTATCGGAAACTGTAGTTGTCCACGATGCTTCGGTAACACGAGCCACTTTGCGGAAGGCGCCATTGCCAATACGCTCTTCTACGATATAATATGTCGGAGTGGCCGACGGTTCGAGTTTATCCTTATGCTCCGACCATGTGAGGGTGTAACGGTCGTTACCCGACGAGTTTATAGCAAAAGCTCTGACAGGCAGAGGCTGTACTACATACTGCCGTCCGTCGCGGTTGGCAAGGAATTTGAGTATGCCCTTGTATACCGCACGCGACACCACGAAACGGAAAGCCGGATCGAGACCGTAGCTCATATCGGCTAAATTCTGATGCGACAACAACTCAAGGAGCATGGCCGGTACCTCTGGTGTACGAGCTTCGGCATACTGTTTGTCCCACATACCACGGCGTGCCCATTCGGGCTCGAAGGTCGATCGCACATCATTGACAATGTTTGTCATCACAAGATCGGTATAATCTCGCGATGCAAGACGGTCGCTGCCGTTAGCCAGACGGTTGCCGGCTGTACTATAGATACCGAGCGTACCAACGATTGTATCGCCTTTGAATGTTCCGGCATCGCTATGGAACGCAAAGCTGAGGTCGACGGGTATTTTAAGACCGTCTTTGCCGGGCAGCATCGACGAGCCACCTGCGATCCAGTTGACCCACATGCCACGGCTGCGGTAATCGTCGTTATAGTCATTCTCGTATTCAGTGGGAGTATAAACAGAGTCGGGAGCACCGGCCCATTGCAGGAAATACCTTGAAGCCTCGGTAAAACGCGGATAGCCGCTGACGGTATATTCACAAGCCATGCCCTGAGGTATGACCGAAGGTTTTCGGCCTACATTACCCATGCCGCCGCCGATCTTTACCGCATCCGCACTCACGGAGCTGCCGGGGCCACCGGCATTGGCAAGCTCTATCTCTACTTTATCTTCAAATGGAAATTGGCCAAGATAAATCCAGGTGCCGCCACCCATTTGCTGGTTTACTTTGAAATTGTGCTCGCCATCGCTTGCATGTACACTATATTGTGCCGCTTCCGAACTCGTCGGGGTCGTTGCATAGCTCACATACACAGCGTATGTGCCTTGTGATGGAACATCGGCGGTCCATTTGGCTGTGCCATCGGTAAAGCTGACAGCCGTACCGGCATCGAAAGGACGGTCGCCATTCTCGAGCATTGCCTTTGTATAAGCAAAACCTTTGGTCGACTCGGTGTCCTTGCCGTCGTGGAGCTTGAATGATCCTTTGGTATAGTCCGACTTGTCATTGTCAATGATTATCTCGGTTGTATTGACGTCGCGTTCGCGAGGACTCATCACATACGCACCGGCATTCTCGAGCATGGGCATGAGAAAAGGCAGCACATAGCTCTGGGTGTAAAGATCCTCTACAGTGCCGAACATTCGGGCTCTCTGCCATTCCCAGCGGTTGAGACTCTGCTCAAAATACCATCCGTGACTCTGCCACAATGCGATATTCTTGCCGTCGAGACCTGCCGGCGCCGATTCTGCGCCCTCTCTTACCACGAAAGGCTGCTGCTCGGTCGGGCCGATATTCTTTTTCTTGCCGAAAAGGACAAGGCGGTCGAGATTCTTGTTTTTAGCCGTGATGCTGACATCATATTTGGCATAATTCGGGCCGAGAGCCTTGCGTATGTCAGCCTTAAGGTCGGCCAGACGGGAATCCGTAAGGGGTATATAAGCGCCGTTTTCGCTGAGTTTGACCGAAATAAGGCGTTTTTTGGCATTTATAGTTACGGCTTTGACGTCGACAGCGCCGAAGCCTGTTACTCCCGGCAGATAATTTTCTATCACGTCTGCCACTGCATTTTCACGCACACCGGCATATACCGGTTGCGAGCAGACCGCAAGCATGCACAGAAGGCAAGCCGGGATATTGATATATTTCATTGTGATACTTTACTATTGTTTTGCGTTGTGAGACAATACAAAGTTAACACATAGCATCGTAATACCCAAATATTTTTGGCAAAGACCTGCTGCATCGCAGCCAAAATCAAGAGTGCAAGGCTTTTTCATTCCTTTGGTGGTGTCAGTTTTTTTTGTTAATTTTGCGCATAATTATCAAATACAAACAGACAGACAATGAAATTACTTGAAGGAAAAACCGCCCTTATCACAGGTGCGGCACGCGGCATCGGCAAGGCTCTTGCTCTTCGTTTTGCCCAGGAAGGCGCTAATATCGCCTTTACCGACCTTGTAATCGACGAAAACGGCAAAGCGACAGAAGAAGAAATCGCCGCTCTGCGGCGTTAAGTGCAAAGGTTATGCTTCAAACGCAGCTGACTATGCACAGACCGAAGAAGTGGTAAAAGAAGTACTTGCTGATTTCGGCCACATCGATATTCTTGTCAACAACGCCGGTATCACCAAAGACGGTCTTATGATGCGCATGACCGAGAGCCAGTGGGATGCCGTAATTGCAGTCAACCTCAAGAGTGCGTTCAACTTCATCAACGCCGTGCTGCCCATCATGATGCGTCAGCGCTGCGGCTCTATCATCAACATGGCATCTGTGGTAGGTGTGCACGGCAATGCCGGCCAGGCCAACTATGCAGCATCCAAGGCCGGCCTCATCGCCCTGGCCAAGAGCATCGCTCAGGAAGTAGGCTCGCGCGGCATCCGCGCCAACGCCATCGCTCCCGGCTTTATCGAGACAGCCATGACAGCTGCTCTGCCCGATAATGTGCGCGAAGAATGGGATAAGAAAATTCCTCTGCGTCGCGGCGGCAAGGTCGAGGATATCGCCAACGTGGCTACATTCCTTGCTTCCGATATGTCAAGCTATGTAACCGGTCAGGTTATCCAGGTTGACGGCGGCATGAACATGTAATCATCCACCAAACTGGATATAAAAAAACCTCCGCGAAAATCGCGGAGGTTTTTTAGTATTGTTCAATCTGTAGATTATTTTACGAACTTAGCGTTGTTTAGGTATTCTACGCTGAAGCGAGCTGCAGTGAGGAGTTCGTTATTGATCTGCTCGGCTGTGTAGTTGCTGCCGTCTTCGTTTTTCTTCTCGCGAAGGCTCTGAGGAGTCTCGATCTCTACGACGAAGTCTTTCATACCGTTTTTGTAGAACTGCTTGAAGATGCTTTCGAAGTCAATTTTACCGCTTGCGCCGATAACGAAGTCGTCCTTGATGTGGAGAAGTTTGATACGTTTGGGATATTTCTGCAGAAGAGCTACGGGCGACTGGTTGCCTTTTGTTGCCCAATATACATCGAGCTCGAAGCATACGAGGTTGGGGTCGGTGTTCTCAACGAGGTACTCCCACATGATCTTGTCGCTGTCTTTGAGTTTTTCGAACTCGTGCGAGTGGTTGTGGTAGCCGAGTGTGAGACCGTACTCTTTGGCGAGCTTGCCGACTTTGTTGAAGTAATCAGCCATCTGCTTAACGCCTGCAGTTGTGAAATCAACGCTGTAGCCGGGGATCACGAAGTACTTGCCACCGCAAGTTTTCTGGATCTCGAAAAGCTGGCGCCATTTGTTCATGATCTCTTCTTCATTTGCAGGATCTTCCTGTATGCCCGAGTGAGTGGAAAGGATCTTCACGCCGTTGCGGTTTGCCCAGCCTTTGAAGTCTTTAGCTTCCATACCGAATACTTTGGGTTCGCCACCCCACTGTACGAGCTCGAAGTTCTTGTAGCCCATTTCGGCAAGTTTCTGCACTGTGGTTTTGGGATCTTTGTTCATGGCGTCCATAACCGAATATAGCTGGATGCCGATGTTCTTTTGGAAATCTGCTGCGTAAGCATTAGCGATGCCGGCGAGAGCAATCACTGCAACAAGCACAGCACGGAGGATATTAGATTTTTTCATAATGTGTGTTGTTATGTGTTTTCGCTTACAAAAATATTGTTTTAAATTCACACAACAAACACACGATGAAAAAAGTATAAAGATTAAAAATATTAGACAATAATTAAGTTGCACAGACAGCCTAATTATCTTTTATACAAACTGATAGGTGTTAAATTATCTGAAAATTCTTGAAAGATAGTTTTCGCGGAATTTCTGTAAAAGTTCCCAGAAAGAGGGTACGAACAATGTACCCAGCAGAGCATTGACGGCCATACCGAAAACTACGGCCGTACCGAGCGAGATACGGCTTGCCGCACCGGCCCCTGTGGCAAATATCATAGGCAACACACCGAATACAAATGCCATTGCTGTCATCATGATCGGGCGCAGTCGCACATTGCCTGCCGACGATGCCGCCTGACGTATCGGTTGCCCGGCCTTACGGTAGTCCATTGCATATTCTACGATAAGAATTGCATTTTTCGCCGCCATGCCGAGGAGCAATATTATACCTATCTGAGTATAGATACTTACGCTCTGACTGAGGAATATACAACCGAGGATAGCGCCGAGAATGGCAGTAGGTGTCGTAGCGACAACGGCGACCGGATCGGTCCACGATTCGTACTGCGCCGCCAGGACGAGTATCGTTATAATTACGGCAAACAGCAATGTCATAGTTATCGTAGTGCCAGATTGCGTTTCCTGCAATGCTTCGCCGGTCCACGCATATCCGAAACTCGGCCCGACGGTATTTTTCATAATATCCTCCATCGCTTTTATGCCATCCGAAGAGCTGACATTAGCATTAAGAGTACCTGTGACAGATGCGGTAGTGTACATATTATAACGGCTTACAGTAGGCTGTCCCATAACCTCTTCCACCGATCCTAACGACGCGAAGGGTACCATATCGCCTTTGTCATTGCGCACGGCCAGATTGAGCACTTCCTCTACTTTGCTTCGAGCATTGGCTGATCCGCTCACAAGTACCTGATAAGTACGACCGAATTTCACGAAATCGTTCACATAGTCCGAGCCCATAAAAGCCGACAGAGTGGAATAAACTCCTTCGAGAGTAAGACCATAGAGTTTTACCTTATCGCGATCAATCTTTAGCTGATACTGAGGCACTTGCCCCTGATAGAGCGACGTGATCTGCTTCAGTTCGGGATATTTCTCAGCCGCACGTTGTATTTCGGCCACCGTCTGAGCTATTTCCTTGGCTCCAAGATTATTGATATCGAGTAGCTGCATCTCGAGACCCGACGACATGCCGAGGCCGGGAATCGACGGAGGATTGACAGAAAAGACAATAGCCTCCTGTATGCCTGCTGCAATGCGGTCGACCTCGCCGATAACAGCATTTATGCCGTTCTTGCTGCCTTTGCGCTTATCCCACGGCTCAAGGACAACAAACATCGATGCAAGGTTGCTGTTGGCACCGCCGCCAAGAAACGATTGACCCGACACGGAAATCACATCCTTAACCTGAGGCAATTGTTTTATTTCGCCGGAGAGTTTGCGCACTACCGAGTCTGTTCGTTCGAGCGAAGCTCCCGTAGGCAATTGTACCGAGGTTAGGAAATATCCCATATCTTCGGAAGGCACATAACTCTTGGGCCAACGCATAAATCCCCAGAAAGCCAGAACACAGAGAGCTGCAAATATAACCATTGCCACAACCGGCCGACCGAGAAGTTTGCCGACAGTGGCATTATAGATATTGCGCACTTTCTCGAAGGCGGCATTGAACCACCTGTAAACTATGAATTTCGACTTGCCGCTACTCGGTTTGAGGAATAACGCGCACATCGCAGGCGTAAATGTAAGTGCATTAAAGCCCGAAAATGCCGTCGACACAGCGATAGTAAGAGCAAACTGTTTGTAGAGCTGACCCGTAATACCCGATATGAAAGCCGTGGGAACGAATACCGACAACAGGACAAGTACCTCGCCCACTATAGGGCCGGTAAGTTCTTTCATTGCCTGCTCGGCAGCCTGCACGGGTGTGGAGCCGCCTTTGTCGAGTATTCGACTCACATCCTCAACAACGACAATAGCATCGTCGACAACGATCGCAATAGCAAGCACGAGGCCAAAGAGTGTGAGCGTGTTGAGTGTAAAGCCCATGACCTTCATCACTGCAAAGGTTGCAATCAGCGACACAGGTATTGTGATCATCGGTATTATTACCGCACGCCAGTTTTGCAAGAAGAGCAATATTACAAGCATCACAATCAGTGTTGTCTCAAAGAAAGTGACGAGCAGATCGTCAATCGAAGCCGATACAAAATCGGTGGTATTGAGGATGATACGGTAATCAACACCTTCGGGGAAATATTGCTTGAGATCCTCGAGTTTTTTCTCTACCGTCGAGGCTACCTTCATGGCATTTGCCCCCGGCAACTGATACACGCCTATCAGACCGGCATCCTCGCCTGAAACGTGCGAAATCATCGAATAAGAATTGCTGCCGAGATCGACACGTGCAATATCCTTGAGTCGCAGCACGGCACCGTCGCTGCCTGTGCGGATTATAATATTGCCGAACTCCTCGGCATCAGCAAGACGACCGTGCGACGTGAGTGTATACTCAAACTGCTGCCCGTTGTCGGCAGGCGGAGCACCAACAGAACCGGCCGACACTTCCATGTTCTGACTTGCTATTGCTGCCGTGACATCGCCGGGGGTTACTCCTCTTACGCGCATCTTTTCAGGATCAAGCCACACACGCATAGAGTAGCTCCCCGAACCGAAAGCCTGTACCTGTCCTACTCCATCGAGACGAGCGAGTTCGTCAACAATACTCAGCTGGGCATAGTTGGTAAGATATAGGCCATCGTAGCGCTGCGGATCATCGGCCTCGAGGGCGACAAACAATATTATATCGGACGATCTCGACATCACATTGACACCCTGCTGCTTTACCGACGACGGAAGCACCGGCTCGGCCTGTGCGACTCGGTTCTGCACCTTTACCGCCGCCATGTCGAGATCCGTACCGTTTTCGAATATTATTTCAAGGCTATACGAACCGTCCGAACCTGAATTCGACGACATGTACAACATGCCCTCAACGCCGTTGACCTGTTCTTCGATAGGAACACCTACAGCCTCGGCCACCGTCTGAGCATCAGCTCCGGGGTAAGTCGCCATAACAAATACGGTAGGCGGAGTAATGTCGGGGTACTGCGCCACCGGCAGATTTCTGACCGTAAGTATACCGGCCAGAAGCATCAATATCGCCAGTACTGTGGCAAATATCGGTCGCGTGATGAAAAATTTACTAAACATGATCAACGCACACTTACAGGTTCTACAGTCATACCGTCGCGCACCTTGAGCAGTGCCCGGGTAACATATCGCTGGTCAGGAGATATACCTTTTTTAATTATACGCATCGAATCGGCAACGAGATCGCCGACTACGACAGGCGTATAAACTACCCGGTCGGAATCGTTTACTACATACAGATATTTACCAAGCTGATCGGACGACAAAGCAGCATCTTTGACCAGCACAGCCCCGGGATCGTTGCCGGTAGGAAGATCAACGCTGACAAACATACCACTACGTAATTCGCCATAAGGATTGTCTATCATGGCCTGCAGCATAAGGGTGCCGGTTGATGTATCTACACTCGGCGCCATATAATCAAGCAATGCGGTATAATCATGGCCGGGATCTTCGTTAAATTTGACCGGTATGTGCTTATAGTCTACTCCATTATCTTTTATATTCTTCTGCAAATCGGCAAGTGCCCCGGCATCATCGATCGAGAAGGTAGCTATCATCTTGTTATCCTCGTATATATTAGCCAAAGTGACAGGGACACCCTCGCCGCCTACATAGGCGCCGATATCGTAATCCGGTGTCGACACATGGCCGTCGAAGGGTGCCCGGATCGTACAATACGACAGTTGGGTTTCAGCTGTTTCCAAAGCCGCTTTAGCCGACATCAGGTTGGCCTTGCATCCGTCGAGAGTACTTTTACCCTGCTCTACCTCCATTCGGCTTACGGCATCACTCTTAAACGCTTCGCTTAGAGCCTTGTAGTGTTTTTCGGCATATTCAAGGCTGGCCTCTGCACTGGCCACGGCACTGCGTGCGCGCTCTACGGCATCGCGATAATTGCGCGATTCGATTGTAAAAAGCACGGCTCCTTTAGGCACGAAATCTCCTGATTTATATCTTTTTGATTCGAGATAACCATTGACACGCGCCACTAACTGAACCTCGCGGTTGGCTCTCAATATGCCCGGATAGGTCTTGTATAATGTGACCGAATCAACCTCCGGGGTGGCTACGTCGATACGCTCGAGCGTGGCGCCCGACTCTTCATGATTCTTGTGACAAGCGGCTGTGCATACGGCTACAGCTATAGTTGCTAATGCGAGATATCTGTTCATATTATTAGCTTTATTCATTCCAACCGCCACCGAGGGCTTTGTATAGATTTATAATATATGTAATGGCATTGCCACGGGCCGTGACAAGATTATTCTGATACGTAAGATAGTTGAGCTGGGCATCAACGACATTCGAGAACATCGTGAGCCCCTGCTTGTAGAGGTCGAGCGACAGGTGCACCTCCTCTTTGGTACTCTTTACCACCTCGTCGAGCCGGTCGATATATTCAAGCGATGACTTATAGCTTGCCATAGCATTGCGGACTTCTTCGACAGCTGTCAGCACGGTCATATTATAGGCATCGATCTGTGTCTCCATAGTCTGTCGGGCGGCAGCGGCGTTGTTGTGTCGCTTGAAACCGTCGAAAAGAGTCCACGAAAGAGTCGGAACGACGGTATACGTGAACGATGGGCCACTGAACAGATCACTGAAATTATGAGCGGCCGTGCCAAGCGATGCCGACAGACTAAGTGTAGGCAGATATTCACTACGGGCGATACCGAGTTCGGCGGCGGCAAGATCGATATTCCTTTCGGCCTCTACTACATCAGGGCGACGGCGCAACAAGTCGACCGGCACGCCAAGCGATATCAGTTGGAAATGATCGGGAAGTAACTCGACATCATAAATACCTGAGGGCAGACCCTCACGACCAAGACCGGTAAGCACACCCAAAGCATTATACGACGCCTCGATCCGAGCCTCAAGCATCGGGATAGAAGCGATGGTCGAATAATACATCGTCTTTGCCTGAGCCTCATCGAGTTCGGACACGAGCCCCGTCTCATGACGCACCTTTACTATCCGCAGTACTTCGGCCTGGTTTTCGCTGTGCTCGCGAGCTATTTCAAGTTGCAGTTTCTCAACCAACAGCCCTATATATGTCGATGCAATCTCAGCATCAAGGGCCACCATTGCAGCGGCATATTCGGCAGCAGTGACACGAATGTTACGATCGGCTCGACGTGCCTGTGCGCGTATTTTGCCAAAAACATCAATCTCCCAGTTCATCGTGGCACCGGCATTGAAGAACGACTGCGTTATCGCGTCGCCCTCTCGGCCGACCATACGCCCCGACTGACGTTCGCGGTTGTACGACGCTGTAACGCCTATTTCGGGATAATAACCGCCGCGCGCCGCTTTGAGCTGACTGCGAGCAATGTCGATGCGTCGCGAGGCCGCCGAAAGATTATAGTTGTTGGTGCGGCCTATCGCAATCAGACTGTCGAGAGTGGCATCTCCGAACATGTGCCACCAGGTAGATTCATTTCCCGTAGGGTCAGACGTAAAAGTGCTGTCCGAAGTCCATATAGGGGCAAGATCCACCTGCAAATCCTTTGCACTCAGCACAGAGCCTCCAAGCATCAATATAGTCAGTAGGAATAATAGCTTTCTCATAAATAATAGTCGAATATGAATTGTAACAATCCGGGCTTCGGGTTTAGACTTGAATTAATCTTTTTTAACACTGAATGCATATCTCTGTCGGAGCTATGCCGCTTGTCGTCATCATCGCATCAGACATTGGCGCCTGTCGTACTTTTTTGCCGTTTGTGATTTTTTGATTAACTTTGGGGTCAGAATAAAACAGCAACGAATGCTTACATACAACAACCGCCTCAAAAAGCTCGTATTACCCGAATACGGGCGCAACATACAGAATATGGTCGACCATTGCATGACTATCGAAGACCGCGACGAGCGCAATCTCTGTGCCGCCACAATCATCGATGCAATGCTCACTCTCTTCCCGGCCACCGGCGACGCAAACGAATACCGTCGCAAGCTATGGGATCATCTGGCGATAATGAGCGACTTCCAACTCGACGTTGACTATCCCTTCGAGCCCGTCGACAGCCGCGTATTCGGCGACCGCCCCGATCCTGTGCCCCTCGAGCGCCCCGGCTCCTTCCCCAACCGTCACTACGGACATCTGATACAGGGTCTTATCGACACAGCGTCTGAAATGCCTATAGGCGAAGAACGCGATGCCCTGATCACTCTTATCGCCAATCAGATGAAGAAAACTCTCCTGGCCGCCAACCCCGAGGGTGTAGACGACCGCCGCATCCTCAACGATCTGCGAATGATGAGTCACGGAACTATAGAGACCGATCCTGAGAAAATACACCTCCAGGAATTTAAACATGCACCCACACCTTCAGGAAGGAAAAAGAAGAAAAAATGAACGCCCCCGTACTGACAGAAGTTGGCGTATTCGGTAAACCTCACGGAATAAAAGGCGAGATTTCCGCAAGCCTTGACTTTGACGACATTGAGCTCGTCGGGGGCGAATTTGTATTTGCCTACATCGATGGCCTTGCAGTGCCGTTCCGCATTTTGTCGGTGCGCACGAAGGGTAGTGCTTATCTCCTGACCCTTAAAGGAATAAACGACGAAAAATCAGCTGCACTGCTTTCAAACAAAGCTCTCCTGATGCCTGATATCGAGCTAAATGACGACGACTCCGACCAGATCTACCTCGAAGATCTGATTGGTTTTACCATCATCGACGACGGCCATACCGTGGGCGAGATTACAGATTATGACGAACCTACCGCCGACAACCCTCTTTTTGTCGTAGAGTTGCCACAGGGCGATACAATGCTCGTACCGGCAAACGACGAGCTGATCTGCGACATCAATTTCGAAAGTAAAACTATCGAAATGAACCTCCCTCAAGGGCTTGTCGACTTAAACTCCTCTAAATAACAATGAAAGATTACGACGAAAGCGAAGCCGTGGCCGCCATGCTGGCCAAAATCGCGAAAAACAGACGAAACGACGACGCAGCCTATCAGGTCCTCGATCTTATATATGACTACTACGAGGAAAACGGCGAACTCGACATAAGTATCGACGATGACGACAGCGAGACCGACCTCGCCGAGATGGTTGCATTTATCGTAAAACAGCTTCATCGTCACCCTGCCGACGTGGACCTTACTCCCGAAGAAATCGAGGCTATGATACGTGCGGAGATAGAATACGAGGAGAGCCTGCTGTGATGAAGAGCTTTATCCGTATACTGTGCGCCGTTGCCCTTTGTGTAAGTGTTACATTCTCAGGATGGTGCGAGAAACCTAAAGTCGATGTTTATTCATTGAATATCGAACAGAACATAGCCACTCCCGAGGTCAACCCCAAGCATAGCGCTGCCGTGATAGATGCCATGGATCTGCTTACTCGCACGCTCAAACAAGCCGGACTCAATGCTACCGGCGTCCGCAAAGGCGAGGTAACTATGGTAACCATACCCTGCTCCGATCTTTTCGCGCCAAATTCGGTCGCTCTTAAAGATAACGGCATGGCTATACTGGCCAAGCTGACCCCGTATATCAAACGTTCCGACAAATACAAGACCGTACTTGCCGTACACAGCGATGATACAGGCGATGCCGTATATGCCGAAAAGTTAACCGCCGACAGAGCCAACGCTATCGACGAATACTACGCTGCCGCACTCGGAGGTGAAAGCCCTATAATTCCTTATGGTCTTGGCAATGACGAGCCGGTAGCATCGAATACGGGTATCAACAATCGCGCAAAGAACCGTAGAGTCGAAATATATTTTATACCCACGACAAGTTTTATCGATAACGCACGCAAGAAAAAATGACCGAGAACACTACTCAGGAACGCCGCTATACGGCTCGCCGCCCCAATAACGCCTCTACACTGCCGCCTGATATCGCAGGTCGCCTTGTACCGCGTGCCGTGGAAATAGAAGCTGCCGTGCTTGGTGCCCTTATGCTCGAGAAGGATGCCTTCTCGCTTGTGTGCGACCTACTCAAGCCCGAAAGTTTCTACGAACCGCGCCACGCCACGATCTACAACACTATCCAGTCGCTCGGTCTGGCGGAGGAGCCCATCGATATGATCACGGTAACGAACAAGCTGCGCAACAACGGCGAGCTTGAAAAGATTGGCGGTGCCGGCTTCGTTGCATCACTCACTGTCAATGTGGCGTCGGCCGCTCATGTGGAGTATCATGCGCGCATCGTGGCTCAGAAGCATCTTGCCCGAGAGCTTATCGCGTTTGCCTCGAACGTAGAAAACAGCGCTTTCGACGAAAGTAACGACGTGGATGATCTGCTCCAGGAAGCCGAAGGCAAGCTGTTCGAGATCTCACAGCGCAACCTCAAAGGCGACGTCGTCCAGATCGACCCATTACTTGTGCGGGCTGTCGATCTTATGCAGATTGCATCGCAGCGACAGACCGGTATCAGCGGACTCAGTACCGGCTTCCACGAACTCGACAAACTGACATCGGGATGGCAAAATTCCGACCTTATCATCATTGCAGCCCGTCCTGCGATGGGTAAAACAGCATTCGTGCTGTCGATGGCGCTTAATATCGCCATGCAGAACAACCCGGTAGCCGTGTTCTCTCTCGAAATGAGTAACCAGCAGCTTGTCAACCGTCTTATATCCAATGCCTGCGAGATACCGGGCAACAAAATCAAGAGCGGACAGCTCAACGATGTGGAATGGAACCAGTTGCTCAACCGTATACAGCGACTCAACGGCCTGCCTCTCTATGTCGACGACACATCAGGCCTGTCGATGATGGAGCTCCGAACCAAAGCACGCCGACTCGTGCGCGAACATGGCATAAAGCTGATCGTTATCGACTACCTTCAGCTTATGACTGCCGGTATAAAGCTCGGTAGCCGCGAGCAGGAGGTATCTACCATATCGCGATCGCTCAAGCAGTTGGCAAAAGAGCTGAATATCCCGGTAATAGCGCTTTCGCAGCTCAACCGTAAGCTCGAGGATCGAGGCAACAAGGATAAACGCCCTCAGCTTTCCGACCTTCGCGAATCGGGTGCCATCGAGCAGGATGCCGACATCGTATGCTTTATCCACCGCCCTGAGTACTATCTCAAAGCGTCGGTCGACGGCGACGGAAACAATATCAAAGGTAAAGCAGAGTTTATTGTTGCCAAGCATCGTAGTGGTTCGACCGACACGGTAGACATGTTCTTCCGCCACGAATATGTACGCTTCGAAAACTGGGATGCCGCTGCAAATGCAGTCGATCAGGCATACGGATCGGTTTCGGCAAGCGACAATGCCGATACTGCAGTAGGTGTTTCGAACCCCACACAGGCAGCTGCCGACGCCGAAGCTCTCGGCCTTGGAGGCAACAACAACTATATTGATGACGATAATCCCTTCTGATCCGATACAGAACATAATAAAAGCGACGACTGATATCAGTCGTCGCTTTTATTATGGTGTTTAGTTTTAGTCCTTATTTATCGCAGCTACAGTAGTTGTAGGGATAATGCCGTCGCGCTGGAGAAGAGCATCGATCGACGGGCCTTTGCCACGGAAGCGACGATAGAGTTCGGCAGGGTTCTCTGTGCCGCCACGCGAAAGTATATTGTTGCGGAAGCTGTCGGCTGCCTCGCGGCTGAAGATACCTTTTTCTTTGAAATAAGCGAATGCGTCGGCATCAAGAACCTCAGCCCATTTGTAGCTGTAATATCCTGCTGCATAGCCACCCGAGAATATATGGCTGAACTGGGGAGAGATCATTGTATCATCAACATCGTCAAAGATACGCACGCTCTCGATTGCCTTGCTCTCGAAAGCTACAGGATCGTCGACAGGCTCTGTGATTGTATGCCATGCCATATCGAGGTAGCCGAAATTGAGCTGACGCATGCATGCGTAGGCCGCACCATACTGCTGCGAGCGCACCAGGCGTTCTACGAGTTCTTCGGGGATAGCCTCGCCTGTCTGATAGTGGCTGGCAAAGCTGTCAAGAAATTCTTTCTCGGTGAGGTAATTCTCGTTGAACTGCGAGGGCAGCTCCACGAAGTCGCGGTATACGTTTGTGCCTGAGAGCGACTAGTATTTTGTGTTGGCAAGGAGGCCGTGCAGTGAGTGGCCGAACTCGTGGAGGAATGTCTCTACCTCATAGGGGGTGAGAAGCGAGGGCTTGGTGGCGGTGGGCTTGGTGAAGTTCATCACGATGGTCACCTGGGGACGAGAGTTCACTCCATCTTCCGTGATGTTCTGTTCTTTGAAATTGGTCATCCATGCGCCGGGGCGCTTGCTTGCGCGGGGGAAGAAATCGGTGTAGAGCACACCGACAAAACTGCCGTCGGCATCGTTGACATCGTAAGCCTTCACGTCGGGATGGTAAACTTCTACAGAGTCATTGGGAGTGAATGTGATGCCATAGAGACGTGTTGCGAGACCGAATACACCGTCGACCACCTGATTGAGAGGGAAGTAAGGGCGAAGGGCTTCTTCGTCGAATGAATATTTATCAGCTTTGAGCTTGTTTGAGTAGTAGCTGTAGTCCCAGGGCATGATCTTCACGGGCTTGCCTTCGAGTTTGCCGGCAAAGTCGGTAAGTTCGTCCAACTCGGCTTTGAGCGCAGGTCTGTAGGCATCGCGCAGGCTGCCGAGGAGATCGTAAACGGCTTCGGGGTTCTGAGCCATAGTACGCTTAAGGCTATGCGAAGCGTAGTTGTCGCTGCCCAGGAGTTTTGCAATTTCGAGACGGAGTTCGCTGATACGTTTGATATTGTCGATATTCGAGAACTCGCCTTTGGTGTTGCGGCCATTGTAGAGACGGTACATTTTCTCACGCAGGTCGGAGCGGCTTGAATATTTCATGAAGGCGCTGTAGACGGGCTGATCGAGGGTAAAGAGGTACTCGCCCTTGCGATCCTTTGCTTCGGCAGCCTCGGCAGCCGCTGTGATCGAGCTCTCAGGCAGACCGGCAAGATCATCGGCTGTGAGATAGATCTCGTAAGTGTTCATTTCCTTGAGCACGTTCTGACCGAAAGCGGTAGTAAGAGCTGAAAGCTCCGACGAAAGTTTGCGATATTTTTCGCGGTCATCGCCTTTGAGGTTAGCACCCGACTGTGCAAACGAATCGTAAGTAGTCTGAAGCAACATCTGCTCCTCGGCGTTGAGATCGAGATTATCCTTATTTTCGTAAACAGTCTTGACGCGCTCCCAAAGATCCTTGTTGAGAGTGATAGCAGTGGAGTAATCGCTGAGTTTCTGCGAGGCTTCTACCGCGATATCCATCATGGCGTCGTTGCTGTTGGCCGACAGAAGGGGATAGAACACATTGAGAACTCGATTGAGATCCTCGCCAACACCTTCGAGAGCAACGATTGTATTGTCGAAATCAGGCTCTTCGAACTGCGAGGTAATTTCCTCGATCTCGTTGTTGGCCATTTCGATGCCGCGGTCAATAGCCGGCAGCCACATGCTGTCGGTAATCTGTGAGAACGGAGCTGTGCCGTGTACTGTGCCCGAGAAGGGGGCATAGAAAATATTATCGTTTGATGATGTCATAAGTTTCTTTAAAGAAAAAACGATAGCCAATATAGCAACTATGACTATCAATGGTAAAGCAATCTTTTTCATTGTATCTGAAGTGTAATAACTTGTCAAAATTACACAAAAATAGCGTAATATGCAAATCAGAATGTAAATTGCATGGCAACCCTGAGTCCGCGGCGGTCGATCTTATACGGCACGTCGAGATAATTCAGTCGCCACACATAATCGAGCCTGATAAAGCGGAGAATATTGTCGATACCGACCGAAAGCTCCATATAAGGCTGCGACATGGAGGATGTAGTAGCATCTACAGGCAAGGCAAGAAGGTCGGCGGCGTTGTTGCGGCCTGACCGACGGCCATAGATTCCCGAAAATCCTACCACCTCGCGCAAGCCCAACTTCTTGACTCCGGGGATAAGGTTGAATAACGCGCCGCGTGCCTGGTAGCTGAGGTGCCACGACACGTATGATGAATTGATAAACTCAAGAGGATTCATCAGCGCAAACGAGCCCGGTTGAATGGTATACGACAGGTTGGCATTGGGAATAAACAGCTCGGGGAAAACAGTTGCTCCCCACACATGTCCGCCGGTCACTTTCACATCCATCGCACCAAGGAAAGACAGACGGAAGAGTTTGGACAAGGACAGCTCTGTGCGGTTCATTCCATATCCCTGGCCAGAAAATGAAGCCGGAGCATAGCGGTGCGACAAAGCGATAACAGGCACTGTCTCATCAACGGGAATACGATAGCTGCGAGCCTGATAGAATGTCTCGCCGGGAGCAAACCTCAGATCAAGGCCGAAGATCGTCATGTCGTAATGACTCATCCGCTGGCCTGCATTCGTTATAAATTGCAGATACGGCGATGCTTCCTGACGAACATGCTCGGCCGATGCCACTATCGAAAAATGATTGAGCAGCTCAAGAGTATACTCAAACTTGGTTGAACGGCGATATGTAAAGCGGCGATCCGACATTCGGGTAAGCGACAACACAAAGTTATCGGCATTTGTATATAGATAATGGGCGCCGAGGCGGTCTACATCATATTGATGCCTGAGTCGTAGCGAATGTACCGGAAACTCTTTCGGATGATTCATCTTGTCGACAAAGGAGTATTCTACCTCGGCACTGTATTTCCATTTATGATCGCGGAAGCCGTAGGCAACATATCCGCGGCCAAACCAACGCGGCGACAACAAGGCTGTTGTCATGCCGCCGGCTCGCAGACGCAGACCTTCGAGATCGTTATAACTGGCGGTAGTATTCACAGGGCCTATATCAAATCGGCTGTTGCGTCCAGTTGCCCAATAGCCTCTTACCATATTACGCAGTAATCTCTCGCCGTAGTAGAAAAATTTATTTCGTCGCAGCTTGTTCATCAGCTCATCTGCCCTCCCCTCGCCTTGCTGCATGGGTAGCGATCGCGCCTCAAGCCAGAAAAGGCTGTCGCGACTGTGAGCCTCGGTATCTACATAATTATTCCCGAGATGACCGAAAACAGTATCGGCATCAACCGGGCGATCGAAGCTGTGGTTTTTATAATCGATCTTTCGCGACAGATATAGCTCGGGGGTCCCGGGGACTATCAGCATGTCCATTATCAGACGATCGGAAGATTTAAGACGTGAACCGTTGTCGGCACGGTCGAAAGTCTGAGTCAGGTGCAAATTCTTTACAAAGTTAAGGTTTATTTCGGGCGACACGTCGAGCTCGACTCGGCGCACCATCATGCTTGTATCGCCATTCTCCACAAATATATGTCCTTGGAAACCAAGCGATGCCTTGTTGCGCGGATAAAAAGCGAGCACGATATGCGGCCGCTCGCTTCCGGGTATCACTGCCGTGCTGTCAACGAGATAGAAGCGATAAAAATCTGGAGCAAGCGACGATAGCGGACTCACAAAAGTATTCTGCAATAACGTTATATTGCCCTGATACAAATCAACATCGCGCAGCAGATCGGCAAGGATGGTCTGCACATTGTCGCCCTCGGCGATCTCGTCGATTCCCACCGTGCGTATGCCTTCGGTAATGCGTTTGTCCGCTTCGGGCTTGTGGCGATAGTAGTTCTTTGCGGCAGTCTCGTGGACCGACACATTGAGCACCGGAGCTCCATTTATTTCCGAAGTATCGACATGCTCTATCAGATCGGGCATACGCTTTAGCAAGCCCTTGGTCTGTGTGGTGTCGAAATTATTGACTCCAAGCGATATGCGCTCGTATGTATCATAGCTATACCAGTCGTTGCGCCGTGGATCGGTGGCCGGGCCGAGTTTGCGCAGACGGGTCACGAAATCGACTGCCGGATTGTTGCGTTTGCTATATTTCTGCTTCTTTACCACAATCTCTTTGAGCTCTGTAGCCTCGGTGTTGAGATATATGTCGTAGATCTGCAACCCGTGGGTCTTCAATGCCACATTTTTGGGTGCATATCCCTGGCATGATGCCGTGATCATTACCGAACCCCACGGCACCGTAAATTCAAAGATACCCTGTTCGTCGGTAAGAGTGCTCACACTGCTACCGTCGACAAGCACCGAAGCGTAAGGCAGACCTTCGAGTGTGAGCGAATCGCGCACGATGCCACGCACCAACAATCCGCCACGGCTCTCGGCAGCGGCTGTCTGTGCGACAAACAACAGGATCAATATTAAATATTTTATATATCTTTGCAACAAATTATCTCACTATATGGCAAAAGAAATAGAACGTAAGTTTTTGGTATCGGGCGACTTCAGGCCCTTTGTCGTCAAGAGCCACCACATCGCTCAAGGTTATCTGAACACCGATCCCGACCGCACTGCCCGCGTGCGCCGTCTCGATGATCGTGGCTTTATAACCGTAAAGAGCCGCAACGACGGTTGCGTGCGATGCGAGTGGGAGTACGAGATCCCCGTTGCCGATGCCATCGAAATGCTCGATATATGTTGCGGTGGCATCGAAAAGACACGCTGTATAGTGCCTGCCGGCAATGGGCTGGTATGGGAAGTAGATGTATTCGGCGGTCGCCACAAAGGCCTGACAGTCGCCGAAATAGAGCTACCGACAGCCGACACCGACTTCGCTCGGCCTGAATGGTTAGGCGAAGAAGTGACAGGCGATCCGGCCTATTACAACTCTACCCTCGCCAAATCTTAGCGGCGGACAAGTCTTACCACATTTTCGACATGCTGCGTGTGAGGGAACATGTCGACAGGCTGCACCGCCTCTACACGATATTCCGTATCGAGCAGCGCAAGGTCTCGGGCCTGTGTGGCAGGGTTGCAACTAACATATACTATCACAGCCGGGGCTGCACGCAATATGGTCTCTACCACATCCTGATGCATGCCTGCGCGTGGAGGATCTACAATCATAACGCCGGGAGTGCCGTGGGCGGCGATGAACTCGTCGTTGAGGACATCTTTCATGTCTCCGGCGTAGAATAGAGTATTTGTTATGCCGTTGCGCTCGGAGTTGACTTTGGCATCCTCTATCGCCTCGGGCACATATTCGATACCGACTACTTTCGCTGCCTTACGACTTACAAAATTGGCTATAGTGCCTGTGCCGGTATAGAGGTCGTAGACAAGCTCATTGCCGGTAAGACGGGCAAAGTCACGAACGACTGAATATAGTTTATAAGCCTGCTTGGAATTGGTCTGATAGAAAGACTTCGGACCGACACGGAAGCGCAAGCCTTCCATTTCCTCCTCGATATAAGGCTGACCCGAATAAAGCTCTATCGTCTGGTCGCCGAGGCTGTCGTTGACCTTCGTATTGACGCAATACATCAGCGATGTAATCTCGGGGAATTGGCTTTTTACAGCCTCAAGCATGGCGCGTAGCTCGTCGGGGCGGTTTTCGCCCACTACGATCACTACCATTACCTCGCCTGTCGAGGCTATACGTATCATCATAGTGCGGATAAAACCCTGCTGCGCACGCAGATCATAGAAAGCCAGGCCATGCTCCTTGCAATAAGCCTTCACAAACAGGCGCAGGCGGTTGCCAAGATCATCCTGCAAATGACATTTCTTTATATCAAGCACCTTGTCGAAGGCTCCCGGGATATGGAATCCTGCCGCATCGCGGTCGGGGAATTCAACGCCCGATGCAAGCTGCTCATAGGTAAGCCAGCATTTATTGGAGAAAGTATACTCCATTTTATTGCGGTACTCCCATATATTATCGCTACCGAGACAAGGCGCGATATCAGGCAGCTCAACCTTTGCTATCCGTGTAAGTGCGTCCACCACCTGCTGGCGCTTGCTGCGCAACTGGTAGTCGTAGGGAAGATGTTGCCAACGGCATCCGCCACATATAGTAAAATGCTCGCAGCGAGGCTCTACGCGGATATCGCTCGGGCTTACAAGGCGTACTATATGTCCTTCGGCATAGCGTTTTTTCTTCTTGTCGACCTGTATATCGGCATGATCGCCCGGAGCGCCGAATGGCACAAACACCACCATATCGTCCACTTTGGCAATGGCATTGCCCTCGGCGGCGACATCTATTATTTCTACATTCTCCAGCAAGGGCTGGGGCTTGCGTTTTCTTGACATTTCAATTATCCTGATTAATATAAACAGCGAGGGCTGCGCCGTAAACATCGGGTTACGGTTCAGCCCCTGCTATGGTTTGTGCGCATGAAGGGACTCGAACCCCCACGACCTGAGTCATTAGATCCTAAGTCTAACGCGGCTACCAATTACGCCACATGCGCCCTTAGTGACTGCAAAATTAATACTTTTTTCTCAGCCGTACAAATTTGGGGCATCAAAAGCAACGAAAAAAATTTTCGACTGCAGTTTGACTGCTATAACGCAAGACGGAAGCCGAGATCCAGGAACCCTTGCCCCGGGTAATTGAAAAAGCGATATGTCGAGCGACAGTCGTAGTCTATCGCCAAACAGCATCCGCCTCGTATAACCCTATATTCCGTGTCCGGCTCTATGCTGTAATTCGAATTATAAATATCTTCGGTCCATTCCCACACATTGCCACTCATATCGTGTATGCCGAGTTCATTGGCTTTCTTTGTTCCTACCGGTTGCGGCCTACCGTCCATATCTCCGTACCATGCAACCTTATCAGGATTGTCGCCTCCGCTATATTTATACGACTTCGACTTATGCCCACCTCTGGCTGCATACTCCCATTCCGCCTCGGTAGGCAGTCTGAACTGGCGGAACGTCAGCCTGTTCAACCGATTGAGAAATACCTGTACTTCATACCAGCTAACCTTAGTTACCGGCAAATCAGGACCGCCAAAAATCGAAGGATTATAGCCCATTACAGCCATCCACAATTGCTGCGTCACTTCGGTCTTACCGATCATAAAGTCGCCAACCGTTTCTGCATGAATAGGCTGCTCGTCATGATCGCCATCATCCGAACCCATCATAAACTCACCGCCCTTTACGGCAATCATCTCGAATTCGACGTCTTTCACAGCAATTCTCTCTGTTCTCGCGAAAGAAGATAATGTAGCCATAAAGGCCAGCAGTAGAAACAGTTGTTTTAAGATATTCATGGCTAACTAATTATAAGTAAGGTATATTCAATGACGACGACCGGCAAGTGATATAAAGAAGCGCAATGCTCGCGGAGATTGTCCCAACAGGTATATCACAAGCATCGATGCGAGGTATATCAGCAAGGCATAGCCGTGGATACGGCCATTGTCGGGCGCCTGTATAGCATCAAGTGCGTTTGCGTTAGTACTCTTTGGCAGATCATCGGGTAAAGATCGCAGAGTGCGTTTCCATTTAATGACACCACCATCGGTATATATAAGAGCCTCGCGACCACGTACAAGCTGTTTTAATGCGGTAGCATCGGCGGTGTACACATCGAAATCGGGACGAACCCAATCGGACCAACGTTTGAGACCCCGACCGCCGGCACCTACTACTGCTATCAGATCCATCCCCTCGCGCTTGGCATAGTCGGCGAGTTGCTCTACAAAATGAGCGTAGATAAGATAGTGTATCGATGGCTGAGGTACAATCAAGAACAACTGTCGGCTGTCGGGAGCAACAATCTCGGTCGATACGTCATAACCCTCGGAATCGAGCACGCTTATACTGCCGTCGAAGCTGCCGCTATCATCACTCTCGGGCATCTCAACGAAAGTCCAGGTACTGTCGGGCAAGGCATCAAGGCTAAATTCGCGTCGCTCGCCATCCTTTTCATATATATATTTTTCTTCCGAAGAAGATGAAGCTCCGGCAAAAATAGTAGTGCCGGTCTTATACGGCCTAAAATCGACAAGAGGCTGTATCTGATAACCGAAAAGAGCTAAGAAAAGAGGGAATGCTATCGACACTGCCACGACAAGCCACTGTATAGCTGCCGGGAAGAGACCGCGAACGGTTCTGTTGCGCAATACCAGATAGGCTATCATGGCTGTCAGAGCCACATTTTTCGCAAAAGTAGCCCAGTTGGAAATTACCCAGAAATCGCCGAAACAACCACAGTCGGCTACCGGATTGGCAATGGCGATATAGAGCGTCAGAGGCAGCATTACCGTCATCATGGCAGCTGCCATGATTGCCGACGTGCGCTTTAGTGCGCCGATGAGCAGCAATACGCCTGTCAGGAACTCGACACACGCCAATGCAACACACGACGCGACAATGGCCTCGTGAGGGAAGGACAAGCCCCATGCCTCAAGGTATTCGCCTACCTTGATCACAAAACCCCACGGGTCGATAGATTTTGCCCAACCGGATATTACGAAGGTAGCGCCGACAAGTATTCGTGCCAGCCACACCAAGGCTCCGCGTATGCGCAGGCGAGTGCTAAGCTTCATAGCATGTTAATTTGATGATGGCAAATATAGCGTAATTTACCATATCAAAATAATTGGCATCAATACCTTCCGACACCTTTGTCACACCCTGATGATCTTCGATCTCTTTAGTGCGCTCTATCTTTGTGAGTATCAGATCGTCGAACGACAGCACACGCATCGAGCGCCAGGCCTCGCCATAGTCATGATTTTTGGCTTCCATCAGAGCCTTTGCCTCGGCCGCAACTTCATCATAAAGCGCCAAAGCCTCGGCAGGGCTTATATCCTTGCTGTCGGCATAGCCGCGACGCAGCTGTATCACACCCACGATGCCATAATTGACAATGCCGATAAATTCGGGCAATATGCCCTCGTCTACCTTGGCGTCGCCTGTGGTCTGGAGCGTACGGATGCGCTTTGCCTTGATAAACAACTGATCTGTGATGGCCTCGGGGCGCATGATACGCCACGACGCACCGTAATCGCCGAGCTTGGCGGAAAATATTTCGCGGCAGCGTGAGAGTGCGGCCTGATATTCTGTGTTGGTATCGTGTGTTTTCATCTTTGTTTCTTTGCTTTGCAAAAGTACGCAAAAGTTGTGACATATCAGCACTACACTTTGAAATACAAAAAAAACATGGTAAATTTGCACATGGTTTTGAAAAAGAAAGTTGAAGTTTGCTGCGCTGATATATCAAGTGTTGCGGCAGCCGAAAAGGCCGGAGCACCACGCATCGAATTGTGTGCAGCCTTGCCACTCGGCGGAGTCACACCGTCGGTAGGCGCTATGGCTATGGCTCGCCGGATTTTCAGCGGCAAGATACACGTATTAGTGCGTATCCGCGACGGCAACTTCGTATACAATAGCGACGAAAAAGAGGCAATGTACCTCGATCTGCCGGCTGTTGCGGCCGCCGGATGCGACGGCGTGGTTGTAGGTGCTCTCAATGCCGATGGCTCCATCGACCGTGAATTTGCTGCCAAGATGGCCGAAACGGCTCACAAGCTACACCTTTCGATCACATTCCACCGTGCCTTCGATGTATGTAACGATCGCAAAAGCACCCTCGATACCCTTATCAGTCTCGGTTACGACCGTGTACTCACATCGGGAGGTGCCGACGACGCTCTTACCGGCGCTGAAGAACTCGCAGCACTCAACCGTCAAGCCGATGGACGGATTATCATCCTCCCCGGCGGAGGCGTTACGGCCAACAATGCCGCCGAAATAATAGATACTGTCGGAACAACGGAAATACACGGTTCGTGCCGACTCAAAGGCGGACTTTCGTCCGACACCAATGTTATAACCGACATTATGCACATCATCAATCATGAGTAGATTCATCACACTTATACTACTGCTTGCATCAATATCATCTTCATACGCAATAACACCCGAAGAAGCTATCGACAGCCTCTATGCGCGCATGTCGCTACCCGATTCGCTCGACTACAGCCGTGAATTCTTCGCAGAAAACGTGCGCATGTCGCTAAAGGCTCGCGAAGAAATGCCCTGGGGCAAAGAGATCAACGACACTCTGTTCTTCGATTTTGTACTGCCGGTGCGCACCAACAACGAGCGTCTCGACTCAAGCCGCACAGTCTTTTATGAAGAGCTCGCTCCAAGAGTAAAAAATCTCAGCATAGGCGATGCAGCCCTCGAAGTAAACCACTGGGCGCACGAAAAAGCTACCTACCGCCCCTCTGACGCCCGTACATCATCGCCACTTGCCACGGTAATGACCTCCTGGGGTCGTTGCGGCGAAGAAAGTGCATTTGTAGTAGCGGCGATGCGATCTGTAGGCATCCCCTCGCGCCAGGTATATACCCCTCGCTGGGCGCATACCGACGACAACCACGCATGGGTAGAAGTCTACGTTGACGGTCGCTGGCAATTCCTCGGCGCCTGCGAGCCCGAAGCCGAGCTCAACATGGCATGGTTTACAGCCCCTGCATCGCGAGGCATGCTGATGAGCACACGTACCGATGGTCGGTATATCGGGAACGAAGAGATCCTTTTTACGTCGCCTTCATTTACCCTCGTCAATGTAACGCCCAATTACGCTCCGACTGCCAAAGCACGCGTCAAGACTGTCAAGACTGACGGACATCCGGCTGTGGGCGCTAAGGTAATGTATTGCCTCTACAACTATGCCGAGTTCTACCCCGTAGCAACACAGACAACCGACAGCCTCGGCATTACATCAGTGACCACCGGTCTCGGCGACCTGCTGGTATGGGCTACCGACGGGCAGCATTTCGGTATCGGCAAGATGACAGTCGGCAAGGACGATGATTTTACCATTACCCTCGATCACAACACAGGCGACAATTTCGCCGTTGACTTCGACATCATCCCCCCGAAGCAATCCGCTACCTTGCCTCAAGTAAGCGAAGATGCAATTGCGGCCAACGAAAAACGCAAAGCCTACGAGGACTCGCTTCGCAACGCATATATGGCAACGATGTTCGATGCCGCAAGCGCACGCACTTACGCCGACCGCTACGAATACGACTCCGATGCCATGGCGCGCATCTTGCCGGCCACATACGGCAACCACCCGACAGTGTGCCGTTTCCTGGCCTATGCTTCGAAGCTGTCGCCCAAACGTGCGCAAGATCTTCTCGGTGCCTTGTCGGCCAAAGACCTGCGCGATGTCACATACGATGTGCTGATCGACAATTATCTGCATACACCGCGCACCGGCGACACACTCCTCTATGCTCAATATGTGCTCAACCCTCGCGCTGCCAACGAAGAGCTATATCCTTACAAGAAATTTTTCAACACCCTGCTGAGCAAAGCACAGAAGTACGAGTTCAAGACCGATCCGACAGCTCTTGTCCGCTTTATCAACGACAGCATCAGTGTGTCGGGCGCCCGAAATCCTCGTCGCCTGCCCATCAGCCCGGTATCGGCGTGGAAGCACAAACGCGACATCGATTCGCGCTCGCGCGACATTCTTTTTGTGGCAATAGCCCGTTCATGCGGTCTACCGGCTCGTATCGACCCTGTGAGCGGAGCCGTGGAATATTCTACCGATCAGAAAACATGGACTGCAGTCAACTTCGACAAGCCTAAAACGCAGTCTGCCGAGAAGGTAAATCTTCATGTGCGCTATCACTCTAAGGATGCAAGGATAGAAGACCCGAAATATTACTCCAACTTCTCTATATGCCGTATCGACAATGGCATACCCCACCAGTTGGCCTACGACGACTTTACTCCATGGAGCAAATCATTCAAAAACGGAACTCAGGTCGATCCCGGCTACTACATGCTCGTCACAGGTCAGCGCAGGGCCGACGGAGGTGTTCTCGCTCGTGCTGTATTCTTCGATGCTCACAAACCGATGGTTCCGGTGCCCATGATCATCCGCAACGACTCGACAAATGTGGAAGTCATAGGCTCGTTCAACAGCGAAAACAAATACCACGACATAAGCACCGACAGCGAGAGATCGATTTTATCAGCAACAGGTCGCGGCTATTATGTACTCGGTCTGATAGCTCCCGGCCATGAACCGTCGGTACATGCACTCAACGATATCGTAGCCGTAGCCGAAGAACTCGACCAAATCGGAGTGACACTTGTCCTGCTGTTCTCCGATGCCGATCAGGCAGCAAGATTCCATACACCCAACTCCGGCAGCCTGCCGATCAAAACCATGCTGGGCTATGATTCGACCGGCGAAGTAACACGCGATCTGACCGAAAACCTCAAGGCTGATCCAGCCGACAAACCGATTTTCATTATCGCCGACACCTTCAACCGCGTGGTTTTCTACAATCAAGGCTACACCATACAGCTCGGCGAGAAGATAGCCGACATATTGAGGCGTGTAAACGAGCAGTAAAACAGACTCAGATTCTTAAAAATATCTAATTTAATATCCCGTTCAATTTTTGTACGGGATATTTTGTTAATTTTGTAACTACGAGAATAATATCAACTTACATTACCGACATGCACCTTAAATTCCACAAACAAATTTTAGCGACGGCGATACTCCTTGCCGCCCCGGCTATTATGGCACAGACTACAGAAACCGAGTATATGTCGTGGCCTGCATACAACGGCGATGACCTTGAAGTAAAAGTAGATGCCACCGGCACACATTTCACCCTATGGTCGCCAAAGGCCGATGCTGCCCGTGTGATGATCTACAACACCGACCGCAACACAGCGGCCACCGACACCCTGACCATGAAACGCGGCGAAAACGGCACATGGCGTGCTTCTGTGCCCGAAAAACTTTATGGCAAATTCTATACCTTCGCTATTACCGTTGGCGGAAAGACTCTCGACGAGACTCCCGGTATATGGGCCAAAGCAGTAGGTACAAACGGACACCGCGCCGCCATCATCGACTTCGCGACAACCGATCCCGAAGGCTGGGCACAGGATCGAGGCCCGAAAATCGACAATATAACCGATGCCGTGATTTACGAAATGCACCACCGCGATTTCAGTGTAGATCCTTCGTCGGGCATTGTACACAAGGGCAAGTTCCTGGCTCTTACCGAACCCGACACAAAATCGCCCGAAGGCCTTGCTACCGGCATCGACCATCTCAAGGATCTCGGCGTGACACACGTTCATATCCTGCCCTCGTATGACTACAACTCTGTCGACGAGGCCAATCTGCCCTCAAATCAGTACAACTGGGGCTATGATCCCTACAACTACAACGCACCCGAAGGTAGCTACTCTACCGATCCGGCCAACCCCGGCACTCGCGTGCGTGAAATGAAGGAAATGGTAAAGGCACTCCACGATGCCGGTATCGGCGTGGTGATGGACGTTGTCTACAATCATACCGCCGACAACGACGACTCAAATTTCTCGCTCACAGCTCCCGGCTATTTCTACCGCCACCGTCCCGACGGCAGCTACAGCGATGCTTCCGGCTGCGGCAACGAGACTGCCTCCGACCGTCAGCAGATGCGCGACTTCATCGTCAACTCCGTGAAATACTGGGCCAAGGAATACCATATCGACGGCTTCCGTTTCGACCTCATGGCCATCCATGACATCGAGACCATGAACCAGGTGGCCGCCGAACTCAAAAAGATCAATCCCTCGATCTTCGTCTATGGCGAAGGTTGGACCGCCGGCGATTCGCCCCTGCCATCCGATCAGCGTGCTCTCAAAGAAAACGTCGACAAGATGAAAGGTATTGCAGTGTTCTCCGATGATATCCGCGACGCCGTGAAAGGTCACTACAGCCGCGCCGACGAACGTGGTTTCGCCACCGGCAAGCCCGGCAACGAAGAGACTGTGAAAATAGGCATAGTCGCATCGACAGCACATCCTCAGGTCGACTACAGCAAGGGCAACAACTCCAAATTCCCCTACGCCGGCGCACCTACCGAAATAATCAACTATGTATCGTGCCACGACGACCTGACACTTACCGACAAGCTCGCGGCTTCGATGCCCGGCTCAACCGAGGCAGAGCGTCAGCGTGCAGCGCGACTGGCTCAGACAATTGTATTTACTTCGCAGGGTACTCCGTTCATGTTTGCCGGCGAAGAAGTATTCCGCGATAAAAAAGGCGTACACAACTCCTACAAATCGCCCGACAGCATCAATGCAATCGACTGGTCGCTCAAGGCTCGCAACAAGGGTCAGTACGATTATTACCGCGGTCTTATCCGTCTGCGTCGCGAACACCCGGCATTCCGCATGACCACAGCCGAGGATATCGCCAAAAATATCGTATTCGACAAAGTAAAGACTCCCAACGTTGTGTCTTACTCGATCCGCAATAACGCCAACGGCGACGAATGGAAGCAGATCAAACTCGTATTCAACGGCTCCGACGCTCCCTATGTCGCCAAGATACCCCGTGGCGACTGGACTATTATCGCACGCGACGGCGAGATCAATCCCGACGGCATGGGCAGTTCAAAAGGCGGTACGGTTGTAGTAACTCCTACAAGCGCCCTTATCCTTGCCCGTACTAAATAATTTCTCTAAACCTCATTACTGACAGATGAAAACATTGTATACCGTCATTCTGGCGGTGCTGCTTCTCGCTGTCTTCCCGGCGACGGCTCAGATCGTAACAACATCTCCGTCGCCTCTCCAGGAGGACAGCAAGAATGTTGTGCTCACGTATAACGCATCATCGCCTCAGGGCAACAACGGCTTGCGAGGATTATCGTCGTCGCAGATAGTGTATGCGCACATCGGCGTCATCACAACCAAAAGTGCCAACAACAGCGACTGGCGCTACGTCGTAGCTCCCTGGCCCGAAAGCGACGGCAGCAACGCACAGGCCGCCAACCTCGATAAAAACAAGCTCAAATACATAACGAGCAATCTATATCAGCTCAGCATCGGCGACATCCGCACATACTTCGGTATTACCGATGCGACCGAGCATGTCAAGAAAATCGCCATAGTATTCCGCAACGCCGACGGCACAAAGACAGGCAAGACAGCCTCGGGCGGCGATATATTCGTCGACGTTCTCAACGACGGCTTCGAGCTTTATCTCTCCGCCGACCACGACCGCCTTATCAGCGAGCCTACCAAGGTCAGCTTTACCCTTACCGCCAGCAAGGCTGCCGATCTTACTCTTAGTGTCAACGGCACACAGTTTGCTTCCAAGAGCGCAGCCACGAGCCTTACGGCAAGCTACGACTTCACAAAGGCCGGCAATTATACCGTAAAAGGAACCTCGAACTTCAACGGCAAGCCCTACGAGGCAGTATACGAGATCAGCTATCCGGCTCCGAGCCCGGCAATTGATTATCCCGGCGGCGTACCAGTGATGGGTTGCAACAAGACCGACGACGGATCTGTAATATTCTGCTTTGCAGCACCCGGCAAAAACAGCGTACAGCTCGTAGGTGCGTGGAACAACTACACCATCGACGAGCGCTATCTGATGAACTATCAGAGCTATAAAGGCGTAAAATATTTCTGGACAACAGTATCGGGCCTTGCCGACGATGTGTATTATCCCTACTACTTCATAGTTGACGACACCTACCGTGTCGGCGATCCATACGCGCACCTCATTCTCGATCCTTACAACGACCGCTATCTTGCCGCTGATGTATGGCCGGATCGCCCGGAATATCCGTCGGAGGTTGAAGGCGTAGTGCTCGGTGTATACCGTGGCGATCTCGACAACTACACGTTCTCCGATTTCACTATACCCGACCACGATGATCTGATAGTATACGAAATGCTTTTCCGCGACTTTACAGGTACCGACGGCCTTGCCGAAGGCAACGGCACCGTGGCCAAGGCTATTGAAAAGTTACCCTACATTAATGAAATGGGCTTTAATGCAGTAGAGCTGATGCCTGTCATGGAGTTCAACGGCAACAACTCATGGGGCTACAACACCAACTTCTACATGGCGCCCGACAAAGCATACGGCTCGCCTCGCGACTACAAGGATTTCATCGAGGCATGCCACCGCGAAGGTATTGCTGTGATTCTCGACATCGTATTCAACCAGAGCGACGGTCTGCATCCGTGGTATCAGATTTATCCCAAAGCCCTCAATCCATTATACAACGCATCAGCACCTCATGCCTACAGCGTTCTCAACGACTGGAATCAGGGACATCCCCTGGTTCAACAGCAATGGACCGACGCGATCAAGTACTGGATGGAAAAATACAATGTCGACGGTTTCCGCTTCGACCTTGTAAAAGGCCTTGGCGACAACAACAGCTACTCAGCCGGAACCGACAGCTATAATCAGAGTCGAGTCGACCGCATGAAACGCCTCCACGACGTGATCAAATCGGTAAAACCCGACGGCATACATATTAACGAAAACCTTGCCGGCGCTCAGGAAGAGATCGCCATGGGTAACGACGGCGAAATAAACTGGGCCAACATCAACAATGCCTCCTGCCAATACGCCATGGGCTATGACAGCGACGACAACCTCAACCGCTTCCTCGCCACAGCCGACGGAAACCGCCCTGCCGGCTCGACAATATCGTATGCCGAAAGCCACGACGAACAGCGAGTGGCTTATAAGGTAGATGCCTATGCCAAAGCTGAGATCAAGAACAACAAGAGTGCGAAATTCGCACGCCTCGGCGCTCTTGCCGTGCAGATGCTTCTTACTCCGGGTCCCAAAATGGTATGGCAGTTCGGCGAATTAGGAAACAACCAGAACACAAAGAACAGCGACGGCGGCAATAACACCGATCCTAAGATCGTAGACTGGAGCGGCTGGCTCGCCGATGCCGACCGTGTCGCCCTGCGCGATGTATATTCCAAGCTGATTAATCTGCGCCGCAACAATCCCGAGCTTTTCGACGCTACAGCCACATTGAGCCGCAGCGATCTCGACGCTACATATCAGACACCACGTTGGATCAGGCTATCGGTCGGCGACAAGGAAGTAGTAGCACTGATCAATCCGTCTACAACAAGTGAAATGACCGTGAGCTGCCAGGCTGCTCAGATCAGCGCGACCAATCACGATCTCTGCACATCATCGACCGGCTATACCGACAATCTCGTCGGTTCGGGCACTGTATCCGCCCGTATCCCGGCCAACGGTTTTGCGGTGTACACAAGTCCTGCCGTAAGCGGTATCGATGACCTGCCTGCAACATCAGTCTCTAAAGTGTATGGTGGCAAAGGCGAAATCATAATCGTGGGCGAATACAACACCCTGAGTGTTTGCGATCTCGCCGGACGAAGCATCGACAGCCTCAACGTACCGGCAGGTATCTATCTCGTTACCGTCGATGGCATCACATCCAAGATTATTGTAAAATAAATGATATAAACAACTTACAGCCTCATTCCTCGCAAATTATCATCGAGGGATGAGGCTGATTTTATACAGTTATTTATAACTTCTATTTCTTGAAAAGCTCTTTTATCTTGTCTTTGGGAATACCTAACTTTGCGGCAGTACGGGCATCTTCCTGAGCGCGGTCATTTTCGTAGAGATCCCTGTGCAGTTCTGCGCGACAATAATAGAGCTCGGCATTGTCGGGATATTTTTCCATGCCGGTCTTGATGGTCTCGCCGGCTTCGGTAAGCTCGCCGAGCGAAAGAAGAGTCTCGGCTAAAGCTGCATAATGTTCTGGTTGGGGATCAAGGCTCGCCATACGACGAAGGTAAGGCAAAGCCTCGCGAGTCTTGCCATGCTTGGTAAGATAAGCCGACTTGGCGATAGCAGTTGCAAGGCCATTAGGATCCAGGCTTTCGAGTACTATAAAATCATTGTTGGCTATACTGTCCTCTCCGGCGGCAAGGGATAGGAGTCCGTGGAGATAACGGGCCTCGACATTGAGCGAATCCACCTCTATTACCCGGGCAAGGTCCTGACGGGCCTCGGGATCACGACCCATCTTAAGAAGCACTTGTGCTCGGTTCGAAAGGACAGTACGCATAGAGGGCGCACGCGAAAGTGCCTTGTCGAGAGTAGCCAGTGCAAGGCTGTCGCGATCCATATACGAATACACCATGCCGAGATTCGAGAGCAGCAACACATTCTCCGGAGCCTCGGGACGCATCGACATGGCCTCGATCAAGCGTGCCGCTGCCGATTCATAATCTTCATCAGCTATAGCCTTGTCTGCCTGTTCGATAAGAAGAAAATACGGATTTTCCTCCTCTATTTCTTTAGAGTCCTGAGCTCCGGCCGATAATAAGGAGAATGAAAAAAGGAGAGCGAGTAAATATTTCATTTCTTAATTTTGGCTTTAGGTTCCGGCGCATATTCGCCGGGGTATTTGATGCTTATTCTTTTATGAGTCAAGGCCCAGATAATCAGGAAAACACCGAGCGCGACAAAAGGCACACTCAGCCATTGACCCATATTCAGAGTCATGGCAGCTTCAAAGGGTACCTGATCGTTCTTGATAAATTCAATCAGGAAACGCGAGGCAAAGGTTCCGATAAGGAAAGTACCGAAAAGCAGACCCGGACGTTCGCCGGCATTTTTGCGCCAGTACATCCACATCATCAGGCCGAATAATGCAAGATAGCACAACGCCTCGTAGATCTGTGTGGGATGACATGCGAGAGGTGCAAATTCGGTCTGCCACTCTACCGAGCGTACAAATTTGAAACCCCAGGGCAGATCGGTGGGATAGCCAAAGATTTCGCTGTTCATAAGATTGCCGATACGTATCAGACAGCCTACAAGAGCAATGGCAACGGTAAGGCGGTCGAATGTCCACAGCGGATTGCGCTTGGTGGTAAAGATCGAAAACAATATCACTGCTATGATAATGCCTATCGCACCGCCGTGGCTGGCAAGGCCGCCCTCCCATGTGGCAAGTATCTTCCACGGATGGGCGCTGTAATAATCCCACTGATAAAAGAACACGTGTCCCAGGCGCGAACCGATAATAGTGGCGACGCCTACATAGATCAGAAGTATACCCATCCAGTTCTCGGGCGCGCCTTCGCGCTTGAACATTTTGGCAACGACATTAAAACCTATCCAGAAACCGATAGCAAACATGAGTCCATACCACCTGACCGATACGAAGCTGTCGATCAGCGTAGGGTTTACATCCCATGTGATAAACGAAGGTAACATTATATTAATTGGGAATTTTGAGTTTTTAAATCAGTGTTATTCTTAAAATATTCTTCTGTCGCACGGCGCACTCTGGGGCTGAGGGTCAGCACTGCAATCATTGTCGGTATCGCCATCAGGGCATAAAAGAGATCGCAAGCGCCGACTGCCGCCTCTATAGGAACCACAGCGAATACTACCAACGAAGCAAGGAATACCCATGCATAAAAACGTCCGCGGCGACAACCGAAAAGGTAGTTCGCGCAGGTCGTTCCATAAAAGGAGTATGAGAACATCGACGACAATGCAAAGCATACAACAACGCACATCAGCAGTATATCTCCTGCCGGAATTGCATTGGCAAAGGCTTTCATCGCCACCTCAAGGCCTTTCACTCCCTCTACATTGATATCGCCGCAAAGCAATATCGCCAGTGCAGTTAGCGTGCACACAAGTCCCGAATCGATACTCGGGCCAAGCATTGCTATAAGACCTTCGCGAACAGGACGTTTATTGCGCGAAGCTCCGTGCATGATCGAGGCCGTACCTATACCGGCATCATTGACGAGTGCCGCGCGGCGAGCTCCGATTATAGCTATTCCTGCAAGCGCTCCAAAACCGGCCTTGAGATTGAAAGCCTCGGTAAATATGCTTTTGAATACGCCGGGTACTCCTTCGATATGAGTAATGATAATAAACATTACCATAAGGAAATAAAGCCCGATCATAAACGGCACAAGAATTGTAGCCACATTCGCGATACGGCGTATGCCGCCAAGTATTACCACCCCGACAACAGCGGCCACGGCGGCTCCGAAGAGCAGACGGAATGTCTGCGTACTGTCAAAACCTATATATCCGCCCACATTGTTTAGAAAACCGCTCGAAGCAAGACCTTCGGGAGTCGTAAAGGTAGTCATAAATGCCTCGGTAAGCTGATTGGAGTTCATGATACAAAGAGTACCGAACATACCGGCTACGGCAAAAAATTTTGCCAGCGGCGTCCAGCGTCGTCCGAGCCCCTGCTCTATTATGTGCATCGGCCCACCCTGCGGTCTGCCTTGATCGTCGCGCCCCTTGTACATTATCGCAAGGACTCCTTCGTAATACTTTGTCGACATGCCGACAAGGGCGCTTACCCACATCCAGAATATCGCTCCGGGACCTCCCATTACGAGAGCTATCGCAACACCTGCGATATTTCCCAAGCCGATAGTCGCGGCAACAACCGACACAAGAGCCTGAACCGAAGATATCTGGCCATTATCGGCATCGCTGTCCGGCTTAGTGCGCAATTCGCGCACGGCGGCAGGCAAGCGGCGGAGCGATACCGCCCCGGAGCTGATAAAAAGGTACAATCCGCCACCTATCAGAAGGAAAAACAGCGGATAGCCACATAGCACCTCTGCGGCATTGATAATAAATTGGCCTATCTTATCCAACATATCGCAAAGGTAAGCATAATTCTGTAGAAACTGATGTTTTTAACGTCTTTTCAGAACGATACCACCATATAAGCCGAATTGGCTCGGCCAGGGCCGACGTGATAATGCCGTAGCCCATATCCGAGCTCTGACGCACGACCGCTTACCGGATGGCCCTGCAGCGAAAACACGTCGTATGTGCTTCCGCATTTTGGGCAACGGGCGAGCATTTCATCATCGATCGCCACCCTCACATTATTCTCTGCCTCTACCGGACACGACAGATCATAGGCATGAGGATTATTCATAACATCAGTAACAAGCAATATACCACCGAAGCCGGTATACGTGCTTGCCGTGTAAGGGAAATTGGCCGGCTTGCGCTGTTCGCGGATAAAATACTTGTAGTCCATCGCGCCGGCCACGCCATATACATTCCAGTCGGCCACGGTGTTGAACACTATGTTGACAGGAACTACGGGTATGCGGTCATCGTCGATGGTGTGGCAAGCAGTCGCCGATATTAAAACAAGGGCAGCAACAGCCGATGCCATTGCTGCCTGTATTGTATGTCTTGACATTTCAGGCGAGTTTTGCGAATATCTCGCCGAACTGATCTACGGCTTTCTGGAGCGCCGGGCCTACAAGTGCTTTGAGCATCACGGGTATCTCGACGTTCATCTTTCCTACCACTTCAGTTTCAGAGGCTCCTACGGGCGTCATTTCCACAATAATACTCATAGGCACCGGCGAGCCCTCGGCCTGCATGACGACACGATCGGCCGTGCGCTCGGTGGCACGAAGTGTGATAGCGCCTACCTGCGGAGTGGTAATCACTATCGAATCCTGAGTGAATGCCACATCGCCGATGCGAGCACGCTCATCGGCAGGCATTTCGTCAAGGCGTGTCTGCATGCCGCGGAAATCACTGAATTTTTCGGCAAGAACTTCGACGGGCATGGCAACGACCGCCGGTTTTGATGTATATGTAGCCATTATTTATTATCTTTCGGGTACCCAGGTAGCCGGATCATTGCGCCAGCGACGGAGGGTTTCGAGATCGTTTTCGCAGATATAATTGGTCTCGAGGGCAACTTCAAGCATTGTGTTGTAGTCGCTGAGAGTCTGCAGTTTCACACCGGCTTCGGCAAAATTCTTTTCGGCGATGGGGAAGCCGTAAGTAAAGAGAGCAAGCATGCCGGCGACCTCGCCGCCTGCATTGCGGACTGCTTCTACTGCCTTGAGCGAACTCTTGCCGGTCGACACGAGATCTTCGATCACAACGACTTTCTGACCCTGACGGAGATCACCTTCGATAAGATTTTCGAGACCGTGATCCTTGGGCGACGAACGCACGTATACATAAGGCAGGTTGAGCATGTCGGCCACAAGTGCACCCTGGGCGATAGCTCCGGTAGCGACACCGGCGATAGCTTCTGCCTCGGGGAATTTCTCGAGGATCATACGGGTAAGCTCGATTTTAATGAACGAGCGTACGTCGGGATAAGAGAGTGTACGACGGTTGTCGGTGTATATCGGAGAGTTCCAACCAGAGGCCCAAACAAAAGGATTTGCAGGCTGGAGCTTTAATGCATTAATTTTAAGAAGTTTTTCTGCTAAAAGGCGCGCAACGTTTTCCATATAGTCGTTAGTTTGTTTTTCTTGGTGCAAAGATAGGAAAAAATATTCGTTTGCATGGGGTCTTCTTAGCTATTTTTTCATTACTTTTGCATATCAATCTTTTTAAACACATATCCATGACTTACCAAATTGACCAAAGCTACGATTTTAAGATCGTCGGGGGCACCGATCCCGGCGACAAAGAATTTTTGATTGAAGTCGACGGGCCAGTAGGGCCGGTAGCCGTCCCGATGAAGAAATTACTTTTTCAGAGAGACTGTCCGGCGCCGACTCATTTTTATTGTCGTGTCAAAAGTATAGATATTGCCGGAATGCCGGTGCTGACACCCAATATTGCCCGTTATGTCTACGAAATATATAATAAATCGAACCTCAGGGGCGAAACTTTCGAATGTTTGGTCGTAGGCGTGCCTGATTCGCCAAATGAAGATCCTTATATAGTACGCGACCGCAACGGCATTTTTTTCAGAATTTTCGAAACAGAAGGACTACTTACAAAAGACCAAAGAATAAGATGTAAATTTACAAGGCTTACCCCTCAGTTTTTCTCTATTGTACGCTCCGACGAAGGTTCACGACTCCAATTTTATAATCTCGAAACATTACTCGAAGGATCAGGTGTAGATCCTCTTCTCCGTACCTTTATTTATTCGCTCATCGGCAAGTTGCCCGAACTTGCCGGCGCCCGTTCCGAGCTTGCTTCGCAGAATGGCCTGTGGCCTGTCACTGCCGCCCGAGTTATACTGCGCTACTTGCCCGAGTGGTTTCTACGCGCCAATCTCCTGCGCCAGAACAACACTTACCGTGCTCTTATCGCTGCCATGCGCGAGAGCCTGCTCTTCCTTCTCGAAGGTTCAAGCTACCTCAACGGTGTATCGTCGGAGCAGCGCCAGGCCTTGCAGAAACAGCTTACTGAAATGGTCGACAACCTCGAGCCGTATAAAACAACGCTCGAGCTGATAAGCCGCAACGAACAGGATCATTTCGTAGAACGGCTCCTTGACAAACTACAGCGTTCGGGCTACCTATACCACCCCGGTCGTCGCTTCGCTGTGCTGATGCTCATTTTCCGTCTCTTCCCCGACAAAGTAGGCAACTACCTCAACCGAATATTCGAAAGCATCTTCAACCGCGACCTCGAAAACTGGAAACGCGACCCCTTCCGTAAAGCATTCCTCGAGCAGTTCCAGATATACGTCCGTCAGGCACGATGCGAGATCGACGCCCTGCCCGTCGCCGAAAGCCGCGAGCAGAAACTCAAGGTCGAGACTATCCTTACGGCCATCGCACTGCAGCTCCTTTTCTCCGAAGGAAATGTAGACAACAGCCGTTCGCTGTCGCTCTTCTACCGCTACGTATCGCTGATGCGACCGCTCAACGTAGAGGCTCTGCTGACCAAGTCGTTCCTTACACTTTTCGGAGTGGATGTAGGCACACGACTCACATACGAGCAGCTCAAGCAGCCAACCATGCTAATGACACAGGCCACAGTAATGCCCGCCGACGATATATTCAGCCGCCTCGAAGGCACACACCGATATATCGGAGCCAGCATGGAGGTTGCGGTATCGGCCGACGGCATCATTCTGCGCCCCAAAGACCGCTCGGATATTACCGAACGTGCCATACCCGAAGGTCTTATGTCGTGGCTCAAACCGCAGATAATGGTCAACGGCATACGCAGCCTCAACGGAACACGACTGCGCAAGCTATCGGAACACAACCAATGGTGGCACGATATAGAAATGAGCCTTATCGACAACGAGACAAACAAAACACCTTCTTTCGAGTCGGCTCCTCGCAGGCACACCGGTGTGGGTGATGAAGTATATATCGTTGTCGACAGCATACGCGACGCCTACAATACCAATCCCGTTTTCCTGTGTCACATCGACGATGCCGAGTTCGATGGAGGTAACGGCATTCTGAAACGCGACGAAATTGTAGGTTACAACCTGCGACAGCCGCCGATGCACGTATTCCGCACGCCCGAAGGCGCTGTGCGCGGTTTTCTCGCCACTGTGCTCGAAGTCGCTAAGGACGGTTCGTATGTTTTCTCCTTGCGCGACACCGTAGATCACTACATCGAAACCACCTACAACTTCGACGACGAATATCTTGCAGTCATTACCGGTTTTGCAGATCACGATTATTCGGCAATATCCTACAACGGCATAGGCCTCTACGTCGTGCGCCCCGACGACGGCACCGAACTACAGATCGGCGACATCGTAAAAGTCCGTTTCATGAACATCGGCAAACAAGGTCAGTTGAAAGGCTACGTTACCGATTTCGCTACCGACCCCGATGATATATTCGGCAAAAACGAAGCATTCCAAAATCTGATCGAAGGCATAGGCGAGGTAGACAACAGCGACAGCGAAATGCGCGAGGCCGAGGAAACAGTCGTTCGCGACATCGACGAACTGCTTACCTCGGACACTGTCCGCGAGATCATCGAGATTATCCGCTTCAAATCTATCGCCGAGAACGATCTGATAAAAGCATACGATTACCTGCGTTTCGGTCGCATACTCGCCCTTGCGATAGCCGACGAGCGTCTTGCCGAGAAACTACTCACGCACGCATCACTGCTGACACTCCATCAGTTCTACGCCACCAACAGCCGTATCGATGCCGACCGCCTCGAAGCATTGGCCGATCAGGCGCTTTCCGATCCTTTCCTGAAGATGATATATCATCGTCTCGAAATGGTGTCGTGGCTTGAGGACACATCTAAGAACAGCGAGCTCTACGAAACCGTCAATGCTCCGTCGAACGAACTCGAAGGCATTATCGCTCGTATGGTTCTTGCTTACAACATGGTACACACATCCGACAGCAATGCCAACGCAATTGCATCGGACATCAAGGAAAAAATCAAGGAAAAACTCAACGTCAACAACGAAACACGTCGCGGCAAATATTACGGCTCTGAATCCAAATACCTCGAATTCAAGACCTCGCTTGTTTACCCGGCCACAGCGCCCGGAGAGGAAATGCGCGAGAACCCCGACGAACAGCAAAAGCATATCATGAGCCGTATAGCCGGCCTGCTCAATGCAAACGGCGGTCAGCTCTACATCGGTGTCAACAACGACGGTTTCGAGGTCGGCATGCACGACGATTTCAAATATTACCAGCGTCACTCGGCTGTCGCAGGCAACCACCGCCACAAGATTACCAATATCGACAACCTTTGCGTATTCATAGAAGACCTTGTTAACCAGACGTTCGGCGAACGAATAGGCCGTAAAATCGAGGTCGCTGCCGACGACGAGGCCGAAAAAGGCGTAATACGCATTTCTGTGGGGCAGTCGCTCGACCCGGTATTTTTCGACGGCAAATTATATGTGCGCCAAAGCGGTCAATCGACTCGCGAATACCACGGCGAGGCCATCGACGAGTTCAAGCGCGAACGCGAAGAACTCAAGGCCGAACACCGCATGCGCCTGGCCCAATACGAGGAGGACAAACACGTAGAGATCGAAACCAGCCGACCGGCCATATCAGCGCCGGCCGAGTCTGTAACCGATATCAAACCCGACACCGAGGAGAAATCTGATCAGATAATCACTTCGCACTGGAGGCCGAACGTGCTCCACGATTATGAAGCAGGATATGTAGAACCGGCCGGTTATCTGTATTTCACAGGCGAAAACGGACTGCTCTACTCCGGCAACGACCTGTATATGGAATGTAATCCCGACTGCCGTCTGGCCCTTACCATTCCCCACGATCTTACCGACGGTTATCTTGTACTGGCATATCGGGACGAAAAAGCCCTGCGCATACCTCTGAGCGAGATATATGCCAGAGGCGAGAACAATCCGATCAACCTGTACGGCGACGAACCGGCCATGTTTGCCGCCATCGCCGGACGCGACGATGCATTGCTCTGTATAGGAGCTGACAGCACCGGGGCTCTGTGGCGACGTGTTACAAAGCTGTCGGCTATCGAATCAGGCCACCTCAACAGTGCGCCCAAGCGATTCCACGACGCTCCGATCGACCACACAGTCAACTACGACATTGTCGACTCTTCGGCTATCGACCGTTTCGCTGACTGCATGAGCGACAAAATGGGAACCAAACGCTTCGGCTACACCGTCCGCGTTCGCGAAGACTCTCCCCAAACCGAAGCAAGACTCAACGAAATATTTAAAAATTGCGACCCGACTGTATAATGACTCCTCTATTCGCTATCATAACAGCCACTTACAATGCCGGAGCGACATTAGAGCGCACCCTCGAAAGCATCGACAGCCAAACGTTTACCGACTACGAACACATAATCGTAGATGGTGCGTCGACCGACAACACTCTCGAAATAGCAGGGTCACATGCCTCTGACCGCCGCCGGGTCGTCTCCGAGCCCGACCGCGGCCTCTACGATGCGATGAACAAGGGTATCGGCCTCACGACCGGGCGCTATCTGATATTCCTCAACGCCGGCGACAAGTTCCACGACTCTGCCACCCTGCAGCTTATCGCTGATGCCATCAAGGCCAACAACGATCCGGGCATAGTCTACGGCCAGACAAACATAGTGGACAACGAAGGAAACTATATAGGGCCGCGCCACCTCCTCGCCCCTGAAAAATTGACATTGAAATCGTTTGCCAACGGTATGCTCGTTTGCCACCAGGCATTTATCGCGGTAAGGAAGATCGCCGGTTTCTATAGCCTCGACTATCGCTTTTCATCGGACTACGAATGGTGCATCAGGTGTCTGCAACATTCACGCAAGAATGTAGGCCTGGGCGATACCGTGCTGATCGATTACCTCAGCGAAGGGCTTACCACTCGCAATCACAGCTCGTCGCTGCGCGAACGATTCCGCATCATGACATATTACTACGGGCTTTTCCCGACCATCATAAGGCATTTTTCATTTGCACTGAGAGCCTTAAAACGAAAAGCCACAACCAATAGACCTCAGAATAAATAATGATACTCTTCAATACCACTTTTGCTGTCGACGGCAACAAAGCCGATGAGTTTATCGAATTCTTACGCGATACATATATACCGATGGCCGAAATGTCGGGCTTCTATGGCATGCTACTTACCGAAATGCACGGCGAAGCCTCCGACAACTCACTGACAGGTCAGCCGGTGCGCACATTTGCCCTGCAGATGCGTGCGCCGTCCGAGGACTCCATGACCGACTTCCACGACCAGGTGCTGCCTAATATCTACCATGTGATAGGCGAATCCTGGGGCATGGGTGTAAGTATGTTCGAGTCGAGGCTCGATGTTGTCTACGACCACACAAAAGCCAATGGAAGAAACGATTAAAAAAGCCGACCGCATAATCATAGGCATCGACCCGGGCACCAATGTAATGGGCTACGGCATACTCGGTGTCTACGGCCGCAAACCGCAGATGATCGCCATGGGCCTGATAGAGCTCAGCAAGATCGGCGACCACTATATGCGCCTGGCCCGTATCTACGAGCGTGTGAGTATGCTCGTGGAGCAATATTGCCCCGACGAAATGGCTATCGAAGCACCCTTCTTCGGCAAAAACGTGCAGTCGATGCTCAAACTGGGGCGTGCACAGGGCGTGGCCATGGCTGCGGCACTCAAGCGGCAGGTACCTATTACCGAGTACGAGCCTCGAAAGATCAAAATGGCTATTACCGGCAGCGGCGCGGCTTCAAAAGAACAGGTGTGCGAAATGCTGGTGCGTATACTCAACTTTCCGCGCGAAAGCATTTTGCCAAAACTCGACGCCACCGATGCTCTCGCCGCGGCTCTGTGTCATTTCTATGAATCTCAGAAACCGGCGGTTGCCAAAGGCGCAAAATCCTGGAAAGAATACATCTCAAAACACCCCGACAAAGTATCAGGAATATGAACGATATCGAACGCATCGACGCCTTGCGCGACGAGCTGAACCGACATAACTACAACTACTACGTACTCAACGCCCCCGAGATCAGCGATCACGATTTCGACATGCTGATGAAGGAACTCGAAGCCCTCGAGGCGGCTCATCCCGAGCATGCCGATCCCGACTCGCCGACTCAGCGTGTGGGCAGCGATCTGAACACCGGATTCGATCAGGCCGCTCACATATATCCAATGCTGTCGCTGGCCAATACTTATTCTATCGACGATGTCGATGCCTGGTTCAAACGCACCGACGAGGCTCTGTCGGGTCAGCAGGCAACGATAGTCGGCGAAATGAAATTCGACGGCACCGGCATATCGCTTATCTACGAACACGGCCGCCTGGTACGTGCCGTCACGCGCGGCGACGGCGAAAAAGGCGATATCGTTACCGACAATGTACGCACCATCCGATCAATACCCCTTAAACTTCAGGGTAGCGGCTGGCCCGATTTCTTCGAGATCCGCGGCGAGATAGTGCTGCCATGGGCGGCCTTCGACCGGCTCAATGCCGAACGTGAAGCTGCCGGAGAGCCTTTGTTCGCCAATCCGCGCAATGCTGCCGCGGGAACACTCAAACTGCTCAACCCTACCGAAGTAGGCCGTCGTGGACTTGATGCCTACCTCTACTATCTTCTCGGCCCTGATCTTCCGTTCGACAACCATTACGACAACATGATGGCTGCGCGCTCATGGGGCTTCAAGGTATCTGATGCCATGACACGGCTCCACACCATCGAGGAGGTCGACCAATTCATAAATTACTGGGACAAGGCACGAAAAGAATTGCCAGTCGCCACCGACGGACTTGTATTCAAAGTCAATTCTCTCCGCCAGCAACTCAACCTCGGGTTTACCGCCAAATCGCCCCGATGGGCTGTGGCATATAAATTCGCTGCCGAGCGTGCGCTCACACGCCTGCGCTTCGTGTCGTTCGATGTCGGACGAATGGGTATCATTACCCCCGTGGCCAACCTTGAGCCTGTACTGCTGTCCGGAACGATCGTAAAACGAGCATCGATGCACAATGCCGACATTGTAAAAGCTCTCGACATACACGAACACGATATGCTCTATGTGGAAAAAGGCGGCGAAATCATACCCAAGATAACGGGAGTCGAACTATCCGAACGACTACCCGGCGAACCCCCGGTAGAGTTTGTAAGCCACTGCCCGGCATGCGGCACACCGCTTGTCCGCGTCGAAGGCGAGGCAGCATGGGTGTGTCCGAACAAAAACAACTGCGCCCCTCAGATCGTTGGTCGCATCGAGCATTATGTCGGTCGCCGAATGATGAATATCGACGGTATAGGCGAAGAAACAGCTTCGGCTCTTTTCTCTCACGGACTCGTCAAGACTCCGGCCGATCTCTACGATCTCACGCCCTTCGACCTTATGACAATCGAAGGCTTTGCCGCCAAGAGTGCTCAGCGAGTGATCGACGGCATAGCTGCAAGCCGCGAAGTGCCATTCGAGCGTGTTGTGTTCGCTCTTTCAATACCCTACGTAGGCGAGACGACGGCAAAGAAAGTAGCTCGCGCGGCCAAAGATATCGACAGACTGATGAACATGAGTACTGCTGAGCTCGCCGCTATCGAAGATGTAGGCCCTCGCATAGCCGATGCTATCAGGAATTTCTTTACCGATGCCGACAATCTGCTCATGATCGAACGTCTGCGTGCCGCCGGTGTCACTATGGCTGTGGCCGAGGACATTGCTGCCGGCCCTGTATCGGATGCCCTTGAGGGCAAGAGCTTTGTGATCAGCGGCGTTTTCTCAAAACACTCTCGCGACGAATACAAAGCACTGATCGAGGCACACGGAGGCAAGAATGTCGGTTCGATATCAAAGAAAACCGACTACGTTCTCGCAGGCGAAAACATGGGTCCGGCCAAACTCGAGAAAGCCCAAAAGCTCGGCATCCCGATCATCAACGAAGATACCTTCCTCACGATGATAGACAAACAATAAAAAAAGAGGTCTTTCGACCTCTTTTTTTATTCATATTAGAATCGCAATTATTTAGCCTCTACAAGAAGGTAATATCCTTCAAGTGAAGTATCATTCGGCAATTCATGGAGCAGCACTATTCTGGTAGTCTTGTTTTCCCATACCATTTCTGCGTCCATACCTTCCGGTATACATTTGAATTCGTCATTTTTCCCTTGTGCCGATCTGCCGTCTCCTATGTTTTCTTTCATCAGTTTGACGAGGGCTTCCTTTGAGAAAGACAAAAAGTCCTCGTCAGAGATATGTTTATGATTCCACACATGTATTTCGCCATATCGTGTTCCGTTTATCTCCTGAGTATTTACCACATTGTATTCCCTGCTCTTATCAAGTCGACAATAAATACCGGTAGTAGACGGATTTAGCAAGACTACGCTACCCTTAACCCAGTCGAAACAAAGAAAATCTCGTTCAAAACTATAAATCCTCAACGAATCGGAATATATTACTTTGCCGTTACTGTATCCCTTGGCATAACTCATCAGGCTACCATCAGAATTGTCTTTAAAAAAATGTGTTGACCACTGAGGAGTAAAATGCTCTTCCGAGCTGTTTTCATCCGAATGACATTCGTAGATGCGATATGTATCGGGCATGCCTTTGGCGCTCCAAACAATTGAATCGTATGGCTCTACATAATCCGGGAAGCCAAACGGAATATATCGCTCGAGATAATCAAGCATTCTGAACGACATACATTCGAACGGCGCCGGTACTTGAAAATCGTCATTCATAAATGGAGTGAATCCGGCCTTGGCAAGTTTGAATTTATATTTGTCGGGGAACTCGTCGGGTTGATCAGGCTGTAGTTCGCCAAAAGAACGCGTTATCCACAGGAAGGTATTGCAGACTATCGGTTTTTTGTCGACATTGGTAATTGTGATTTGGTCTGTTTCCTCCTTTTTACCCGACGCATTCTCATCAAAATGAATTCTGATGGTGTTGGCGTCCACCATTGACAGAGTGAAGTCCATATCGGGGTTGGTATACGATTCGTTAGGGCCGGTCAAAGACCAACCGACAGGATGGTTTACGCAACGTAGGACAACTTCGCCGGATTTATAACCGGCCTGCACCCAAATATTCGAAAGGGACGAAAAGTCGCCCTTGGTGTCAATAGATACCTTTATCATATCGGCATCCGAGTTGGAAACAAGTTCCCACACCATATTTTCATTATTGTCATCGTCGCTGCAAGCACTAAAGGCGACAGCAAACAAAGCCAATAATACTATTGTCAGATATTTATTCATGTCAATGCAATCCTGTTCACTTATTAATTGAGTTGTATATATTTTGTATGGCACCGAGGACAAAACACATAATGATATAAACGATTATTCTATTCATATAGTCATTGGTAATCCGGTTCGATGTTGTGTTTCAGTCCGTCGTATTTCGGAGTCTCGATTTTGTTGCCTTCGTCGTCAGTGGAATATATTTTCACGTTCTGACCCTGAGCATTCATGATGCTCTCCTGCGTTGTTGGCAAAATATTCAGCATTTTTCAGAGCTTCCTTGCGGTCAACCTTTGAGTAGTCGCCTTGCATATACATCGGGGTCATTATGCGGTCGGTGCGTTCAAGTCCGGTGGCTACGAATGAGAATCCGCCGTTGGCTTCGGCTTTAAGAATAAGGCCGGGCAGTCCGTGCAGTTTCCACGGACCGAAAGGCATAGGTATCTCGGGCGTAAACCATGCTTTCCAATGGCGGCCATGATAATCGCTTTCTGCCATGATACATTCATATCCGAGAACGGTTGCCGTTGAATCCTCTACTATCGTCCATTGCATTTCAGCGAGAGGTTCGGTGTAATATCCATAATCCTCGCCAAATCTGTTGTAATGCGTCAGGCAGTCTTTCGCAAGGTCAGTGAATACATAGCTGTTAGTCGGTTTGGTCGGGCCTTTCCTCATGTCGAACGAGACGGAACCGTCAGGCTCAACGGTCATACACGCCTTTTTGATTATCTCCATGTACTGCGCTTTACCCTCAGGTGTTGATTTCAGGGAATCCACCCAGAGGCTGAGGTCGTTGAAATACTTGGCCTCGGTCGATGAAGCCAAAAGCGACATTTTACCGGTGTTGATTTTACCCTGTTTTGTGGGGAACGATGAGTCATAGCTGACGATGATGTCAGCCTTGTTCTGTGCCATTGCAGCTATCGCCACAAAGCACACGATAATTGATGTGAGTATCTTTTTCATTTCACTATTTGTAATCGGTTTCAAGCAGGTCG
>JAAGKN010000835.1_pt1 | contig 52956 bp, 46 predicted proteins | sample 6206371 | NCBI WGS metagenome assembly JAAGKN01 (sample SAMN11533720, study PRJNA540317) | gut metagenome | isolation source: fecal pellets from male and female animal of same cohort | host: Peromyscus leucopus | place: USA:CA | collected 2017
GTCACATATCATTGTAACACCTACACGGATACAGCGAACTTTTTAATATCAGCATAGATACCCCAGTGTGTTTATGGTAAAATAATACAGCTAATGTCGAAAGTACCTTGGGGTGTTGCCATGAAAAACAAAATTATTATACCTTATGCTCCCGTTCTCGTCGAATCTACACGCTCAATTGGATACTCCTTTGAGACTGCCGTAGCTGATATTATCGACAACAGCATCAGTGCGGGTGCCACAGACATCCGTGTATGCTTCATGTCCAAAGATCCGCAATGGCTGTGTATTGAAGACAACGGATGTGGAATGACCGAACCCGAACTGGAGACAGCCATGCGTTACGGGAGCCACAGTCCAAGCAATGTCAGGAGCAAGGATGACTTGGGACGTTTTGGTCTCGGGCTGAAAACCGCCTCTCTGTCTCAGTGCAGGAAGGTCATAGTTATGAGCAAACGGGATGGAAAAATCGCAGCTGCCTGTTGGGATTTGGAGCATATCATCCAGACCGGGGAATGGACTTTACAGTTGTGGTCTGATGAAGAAATTAAAAATTTGCCCGGATGCCTGTTTCTGGAGACAAATGATTCTGGTACAGTGGTTTTATGGCAAAAATTTGATCGGCTCCAACAAGAGTCTGTAAATGTCCAACAGACTTTCGATGAAAAAATTGAACTGACGAGGAAACATATTGCTTTGGTATTTCACCGGTTCTTGAACGGCGAAGGCGTCAGTAACCGTATACGTATTACCTTCAATGGTGATCCGGTGACAGGAGTTGATCCTTTCCTGACCCGTCATCCGGCCACACAGCCTATGACAGAACAGCTTCTGAGGGTAAACGGAGAGGAGATTCAAGTTAAACCTTATATCCTTCCCTTTGCCAGTAAGCTGAGTGCAAAGGACATTCGAACCATCGGTGGCACTGATGATTTGCGGCAGCAACAGGGATTTTACATATACCGAAACCGTCGGTTGATTATCTGGGGTACATGGTTTCGCTTGATCCGGCAGAATGAGTTGGGCAAACTGGCCCGGGTCAGGGTAGATATTCCTAACTCGCTGGATTCCATCTGGAAGATCGACATCAAAAAATCTACAGCTGCATTGCCATCATTCATTAAAAAGAACCTGGCAGATATCGTTCGTAATGCGGTTGGTCGCAGTGAACGGGTGTATCGCTACCGGGGCAGGAATATCCAAACAGATACATTAACACATATCTGGGAACCTTTCGATGAAAGAGGAGTCTTCCGTTACAAAATCAACAGGGAATCCTTCATCTATAAGATGCTTGAAACCCATTTGGATGAGGGTGGCCTGCCTTTACTGAATAATTTTTCAAAAATGTTGGAGGACACTTTTCCCTATGCGGACGTTTACTATCATCTTGCGAGAAACGAGTCTGACATAACTGGCCCGGCCTTGGATTTCGACAGCGCCTACGAGATCGCGGATCAAATGGTTCAACAAATTATATCAGAGGGCGGAAATTTGGCCCAATTTCTCAAAACGATAGACCAAGTAGATTTTTTCGTAAAGTATCCAGAAGTGATTTCGAGGATCCGGGAGGTATATGCAGATGACTGATAATCAGCAAAATGTAATTGGGCAGACCCTGATGCAGTTCAGTGCAGAGACTGCGGTCACAGAGGAGGCACTCATTAAATGTGTAAATGTTTTCTCGATGGTAAGCCCGTTGACGGATGACGAGAAAGAAGGGGTCATTCGGGAATTGCACTCCAGACTGGCTGTGCGAATTGACCGGGGAGCCTGTGTCCGGGAAAAGAACCACACCCCTTGGTACAACGCGGCAAAAGCATCCATTACACCCTCTTTTTGGAATCGCTATCGCCTGCATCTCCAGAAGGAGCAAGGATGGAATGCCAAACTTCTGGACGAGTTGGATCGTTCCTCGGATGAGATCATGGATCTTCTGGGAAACCCCAAACAAACGGAAGGCTTTCAACGCCGGGGGCTTTGCATAGGAGATGTGCAATCCGGGAAAACATCAAATTACATTGGATTGATCAATAAAGCGGCAGATGCCGGATATCGGGTCATCATTCTGCTGACCGGGGTTATCGAGAAACTCCGTCGCCAGACACAGGGACGCATCGACACAGGTTTCATTGGTTTGGACAGCACCGCTTTCACCCGTGACAACAAGAACGATGTCTGGGTCGGCGTCGGGTGCATTGACCCCAGCGTCAGTGGCTGGGCGGTCACATCCACGTCCGGCGACTTCAATGCTGCCACTGCCAATAAGATTATGGGTCAGTTAAGTAATATCAGCGCTCCCGTTATTTTCGTTTTGAAAAAGAACAAAAGTGTACTGGAAAAACTGGAGCAGTGGCTTCGTTTCTACAATGCCGGCAATGCAACAAAGACGATTGACCTGCCTATGCTGCTCATAGACGATGAGGCGGATAATGCCTCGGTCAACACCAGGGATGTTGGTGATCCCACGGCAATTAACGCAGCCATTCGCAAGTTGCTTTGCCTGTTTGTAAAGGCAAACTATGTAGGATTCACAGCAACGCCTTATGCCAATATCTTTATTGATCCGGACTCTGAGACTGATATGCTGGAGAGTGACTTGTTCCCAAGAAATTTCATTTATGCATTGGAGGCACCATCCAACTATATTGGTGCAAGAAATATTTTCCAGGAGGATGCACCATATGCATACCTGTTGAAATCCAATGATGACTGCGAACTGTATTTACCCATCAAGCACAAAAATGGTTCAGTCATGAGTGCATTCCCGCCCAGTCTTCTTGAGGCAATTGCCTCGTTTTTCATTGCAAATGCAGTACGCGACCTGCGTGGTCATGAGAAGACCCATCGAACCATGATGGTCAATATCTCCCGATTTATCAGTGTTCAAAATCAAATTGCGAATTCGATAGACGCATTCGTACGTAATGCTCAGCGGGAGATTCAGAACTACTATCGTCTCGGTGATACTGCGCTGGAATACAGTACATTCAAATTGTTGAAAGAGGCGTTTAACAAACATTTTGCGGCAATCCCCAATTTCGAGTTTTCGTGGGATGAGGTTCAGATGGCATTAAAGGATGCCGTTATGCCCGTTGCGGTACACGTAATCAACGGTGGCAATGCGCCTAAAAACCTTAACTATGATGAGGTTGAGGATGGCCTGCGCCTGATTGCAGTCGGTGGCCAGAGCCTCTCCCGCGGGCTGACACTGGAAGGGCTTTGCATCAGTTATTTTTACCGCAACTCCATGATGTATGATACGTTGATGCAGATGGGACGCTGGTTTGGCTACCGTGGAGGATATGATGACATCTGCCAGGTCTGGATGCCAGATTCAGCAATTACATGGTACGGCTACATATCTGAAGCTACAGACGAATTGAGACGTGAAGTGCGCCGTATGCAGCAGGCAAACCGTACCCCGGAGGATTTTGGGCTTTGCGTCCGCTCTGATATTACAGCGCTCCTGGTAACCGCCCGGAACAAGATGAAAAGTGCGCAGGATTACAGCATGACCGTCAGTTTAAGCGGGCGTGTGGTAGAAACACCATACCTGCACAGAGATGCGGCCATACTTCAGAGGAATATGGAACTTACCAGGAAGTTTCTCGAAAAACTGCACGACAATTATACTTTACACAAGGATGACCCGAAACTTGCACTGAAAACTCCCCAGTATTTGGATGTTAAGAAAACAGACGTTCTGGATTTCTTGAGTATATATTCCAGTCACGGTATGAATACAGATTTCCATACTGACGAGCTTGTACAGCTCATCAAGAAAAATACAGATGGCACCATGGCCCTGTGGGATGTTACGATTGCCAGCGGAAAAGGGAATGAGGTTATGTTTCCGGGATTTACGATAAAAGCTGTCACCAGAAGCTTTGCCATGCGAGATAAAAAAGGCGGGGCCCTGCAAATGTCCGGAAAGAACTCCAGACTGGGTAGTCGGGACCATGCCAAGGGAGGTTTGACCGAAGATGCAGCACAGGAAATTGAGGCAAGAGAACGTGCTCTCGTTGGTACAGACAAAGAGTTGTCACAAGTCGCTTACTTCAAAAGTGGCCTTAAAAGAAATCCGCTGCTGGTCATATACCCTGTGGCATTGGCGGCAAAACCGGATGAGACAGATACCCGCAAACTTGATGTTATTCATGCAACCCCGATACCTGTTATCGGGTTAAGTATAGGTATACCGGTTATTGATGGGAAAAAACAGCAGACATTCAACTATAAAATCAATATCGTCAAATACCGTGAGTTGTTTGGCGTGGATGGCGACGATTTCGAAGAAATTGATGAGACCATAATGGAGGACGACAAATGAAAAGTTCCAGGGAACTGTTTGACGGCCTTTCTGCAATAAATACTTTTCAACGAGTAGATCCCTGCCATTTGCTGGATTTGTATTGTGGTTACGACCAGATGCACCGTTATACGCTGTTGCTGGTCAGTTCGGTGGAGCCCAAGAGCCTGATTTCATCCAAAGTGATAGACGTCACTGCAGGAAAGCGTACCATAGACAATAAATGGGCACTTTCCTTCTCTCTGGTGAACAATAAATTTATGGATCTATTCCTGCAATTTTGTGATGATATGATTATGGCCTCGCAAGCACTCAAGGATCCGGCCAACGGCCCCGAATTTTTATGTATGCGTTATATTGGCTGGCAGGAGATGCTCTCGGTATCCAAAGGTGATTTTCTCTCTAAATCAGAAATCAAAGGATTGATTGGGGAGATGATTTTTCTTCGAGATGTATTGATTCCACGGTACGGCAAAGAGATGTCTTTACAGGCGTGGATGGGGCCCCAGGATGGCGGATCAGGATTTTGTGTTTCCGGATACCTAGTACGAAGTCAAGGCGACCACGAGCGATGCGGAACAGGTACGGATATCTTCAATTGAGCAGCTGGACTGCGCTGTGGAGGGCACTTTAATTGTCCTAGCGCTTGACCAGACCAGCGTAATAGATCAACAAAAGGTTACTGCAAACAGCCTTTTCCAGGAACTGGTAGGTAGCATGGAGACAGATGCGCTCAAGGCAGCTTTCAGCAACCTGTTGTTGAAAATGGGTTTCTATCCAAGACCGGAGTATGAGGAGTATACTTATAAGTTAAACGGAATTCGTCAGTATCGCATTGACAGAAGTTTTCCATGTCTGCGGCGGGCAAATATGCCGGTCAGTGTGGTGAATGCTACCTGGTCTCTGGCGCTCTCTGCGGTAGAAAGCTGGTTGAAAGAGCAGGAGTGATTTCTATATGGATGTGAATGAATTTCGAACCGACCTGCTGGAAGAAGTCCATCTGAATGCCACCATGAACGGAACCACGCCGCATGAGGAATTCTTGGCTTTGTATGTCGCTGCGCTTACTGATGCGGAAGAAATTGGAGATTTTGAGCAAATTGCATTTGAAGGTATTAGCTCCAACAGACGCAATATCCAGATTGATGGTTATTGTTTTGATGAGCTGGATAACTGCCTGGAAATTGTAATCAGCCCGTTTTCAGACAATGTTGATATAGAGACTCTCACAGCCACAGGGGCAAAAAACTGGTTTCGGCGTGCTCAAGCATTTGTAGAGGAATCACGTTCCGGCTTTCTTCTGAAGAATGCCGAGGAAAGCTCTCCCGGTTATGGACTTGCGGTAGACATCAAAAACCGATATGCTCATGTATCCCGGTTCAAATTTTTTATTTTGACAGATATGGTAATGAGCAGCCGCATCAGCGAAATTGCTGGTGCGAAGATTGATGGCATCCCGGTGGAATATCATATTTGGGATATTGCCAGGTTGCAGGCGTTGCAGGCATCCAAGTCCGGAAAAGAGGATATTGTTATTCACCTGAAAAGCTTTTCAGAAAATGGAATTCCTTGCCTGGAGGCAGGAAGCACCAGTGAATATACCGCCTACCTTTGCAATATCCCGGGGAAAGTGCTTGCTGACCTTTATAATACATTTGGAGGCCGACTTCTGGAGGGAAATGTCCGCTCATTTTTGACCGTAAAGGGAAAAATCAACAAGGGCATCCGCAATACTATTCTTAACGAACCGGGTATGTTCTTTGCCTACAACAATGGTATTGCAGCCACAGCGTCGAAGGTTGAACTGGAGCAGTCTCAATCCGGAACTTCAATTGTGGAGATTACAGGACTGCAAATCGTCAACGGCGGTCAAACGACAGTGTCATTGGCGACTGCGATCTTGGATGACAGAGATCGAGCTAATGACTTGAAAAATGTTTTTGTCCCCATGAAACTGTCCGTAGTCACGCCAGAAAAAGCAATTGATCTGATTCCCAATATCGCCAGATACGCAAATGCTCAAAACAAGGTCAGCGATGCAGACTTCTTTTCCAACCACGCATTCCACATACGTATGGAGGAGTTTTCCAGGCGCTTGATTGCACCGGCTGTTATGGGCAACCAGTATGGTACGATTTGGTACTATGAGCGAGCGCGCGGCCAATATCGCCAGGAACAGGCGCATATGACAAAAGCCGAAAAAAACAGGTTTCTCGCCAGAAACCCGAAGTCACAAATGTTTACCAAGACAGACCTCGCAAAATATCATGAGTTATACAGAATGCTTCCACATCAGGTTTCAACTGGTGCTCAAAAGAATTTCTTGAAATTTGCGAACTGGGCAACAGAAGAGTGGGAGAAACATGATACCATCTTCAATGAGGATTTTTTTAAGCGCATGATTGCCATTAACATTCTGTTCAAGAGGACGGACACCATTGTGAAGAATGCTACCTGGTATGAATTGGGCTATAAAGCGCAGGTGGTGACCTATGCACTGTCGATGGTTCTCTATGTAATTCAACGGGATTGTTCGGATATGGCGTTTGATTTCCGAGGGATATGGAATCGCCAGGATATTACCCGTGCAACGGAGTTACAAATAGCAGAGATAGCACAGAACGTTTATAAATATCTGACAGATCCGGGACGTGAGGTCCAAAATGTTACAGAGTGGGCTAAACGAGAAGCATGCTGGAAAGGAATCAAAGCGCTCCCGGTCACACTGGGGGAGAATTTTATTAAAGAACTGGTTCCTGTTTCCGTCCTAAAAGAAATTGAAAAGGAGGCCAGAGAAATTCAAAAACAGGACAATAAGGTGTCCGTTATGGTTACTGTAGCAGAGTACGGGACAGAAAACTGGAAAGCCTTGCTGAAATGGGGAGTAGAAACCCATGTGCTGACGCCAGTAGATATTTCCTTTGTGAAGACAGCTGTTGCAATGGAGCAAGGGAAGTTTCCCTCAGAGAAACAGTGCAAAAAAATCCTGCAGATTCTGGAAAAGGCCAGAATGGAAAGTTACCCCGGTTGAGCATAGCGCCGTAATTCTGCCACAAGGTTATTCATCAGGTGATCAAAATTGCTTTCAATTTCACATTCCCACAGGATTAGAACTTTCCAACCGGCAAATTTTAGCTCCTGCTGGTTTTTTGAGTCATTTTGCACATTCTTCTCGAATTTCTCAAGCCAGAATGCTCGGTTTGTACCGGGGGTGGTACAGTTTTTGCAACCTGCATGGCGGTGCCAGTAACAGCCGTGTATAAAAATAACGGTTTTATATTTGGGCAGTACGATATCTGGCTTTCCGGGCATATCAGCGACGTTTTTACGGAAGCGGAATCCTTGCGAGAATAAGTATTTCCGCACTTTGATTTCAATTTCTGTGTCTTTTCCGCGGATATGTGACATATTCCAGCTTCGCTTTTCACGTGTCAATTTGTCGGCCATATTATAAGCACCTCTCAGTCGTATTATAGTATCCTTCGGCCAACTAATAAAGGGAACGCCTGAAATCAGCCGCTTTTAAGGTTGAAATCAGCGGGGTGACCTGGTATAATGACGGCGTGACTAATATCGAACAGGGGTGAGTGCCATGCCAAACTATCTGGATTTGTTTGCCGGGGCTGGTGGCCTGTCCGAAGGCTTTTTGCGTGCGGGCTTTGATCCGGTTGCCCATATCGAGATGGATGTGGCAGCGTGCTACACATTAAAAACACGGATGTCATATAAATGGTTGCGAGAACAAGGCCATCCCGAAATCTACAATCAATATCTCTCTCGAGAACTCACCAGGGATGAGTTCTATGCTCAAATTCCTGATAACGTGCTGAATTCTGTGCTGAATTATAGAATATCCAAAGATAACTTGGAAGATGTATTTGCTGATGTGGATTATTGCCTGCATGGAGAACACTTGAACCTGATTGTAGGCGGACCTCCCTGTCAAGCATATTCTATCGTCGGGCGGGCTCGTTCAGCGACAGGGATGGTGGGGGATGAGAGAAATTATCTATATGTGCTTTACGCTGAATTTCTGAAAAGATATCAGCCTGAATATTTCGTTTTTGAAAATGTTTCAGGTTTGCTCTCAGCAAGAGATCGGGATGGCCGACTTCATTTTGACAAAATGAGGGAACTTTTTGCGGAGTGTGGGTATTCTGTAGAGTTCAAAGTACTGAATGCAAAAGACTATGGCGTTTTGCAAAACAGAAAGCGCATTATTTTGATTGGAAAGCACGGGAATTATCACGATTTTTACCCGGAAATCGAGAAAATTCATCCTGGATGCCTGGTTAGTGATTTGTTGTCAGATTTGCCTGCCATTGTTGCTGGCGGAGGCGAACCAGCTCTTGTAGATACGCTTCCTTACCATGGACATTACCTTTATGATGCACATATTAAAGAGGCGGATGGTCAGCCTGTGACTCTGCATTGGGCTCGGCCAAATACGGAGCAGGACTTGCAAATTTATCAAATCGTTGCGAATGAATGGATCCGCAATCACAGACGTATAAAATATTGTGATTTACCGCTACAGTTAAGAACCCACAAGAATACCAAGACTTTTTTGGATCGTTTTAAGGTGGTTGCACGAGATCTTCCCTATTCGCAAACTGTCGTTGCCCATATGAGCAAGGACGGACACTATTATATCCATCCGACTCAGAACCGCTCACTGACACCCAGAGAGGCTGCACGCCTTCAGACATTTCCTGATGACTATTACTTTGAGTCTGTTACAGGTGTGCCGTCACGAACAACTGCTTTTAAGCAGATTGGGAATGCGGTACCAGTGAGACTGGCGGAGAGCGTGGCATTGGCATTGGATGCTGCGTGGAATTTGTAGATAGCATGGGCTTATTCTTTGTTTTCTGATACGCAATATTTAGCAGGGCACTTTCCCACAATACAACCCCCCGGCTATGCAGGGGGATATTTATTATGCAAAGAAAGGGCTGTCGCCTGATGAAAGCTCATCAGGCGGCAGCCTTTTCTTTTGAATGGCAACCAGCAAAAATTGCCCGGCAATTTTTCCCGAGCTATTGCGGGCTCACCGGGAGCCATCTTTTTCCCGTTTATCCAGCAGCATCCCCAGAAGGAGCCCGGCCAAGGCAGGCGCAAGCCAGCCGAACCCCTCCGCAAAGAAGGGCAGATATTCCACCGCCAGGCCGGAGGCCCATAAAAACAGCGGCCGAAAACTGCTGTCCTCCCTCAGCAGAGGAATCATGGTATGGGCAAAATCAAAAGCCGCCTCCGCTGCCGTCAGGCTCATCACGGACAGATACACGGCACTGCCAAATTTCAGCCACTCCCCCATAATGGCCAGCAGGATCAGGGCGATAGCCAGAGGATAAAGGAACATCAGCACGGGAACGCACCAGGTGACGATGGTGGTCAGTCCCAGGTTGGCAATCAGCATGGAAGCGAGAATGAAAACCAGGGACCAAAAGCGATAGCCCGGCCCGCCGGGAAACATTTGGGCAAAGGCCTCGGCGCAGCTGGTGACAAGGCCGATGGCCGTTTTCAGGCAGGCCATCGTCACAATGGCAAAGAGGAGCAGGGCGCCGCCGCTGCCAAAATAATGATGGGCAATTACCCCCAGGATCTCACTGCCATTTTTACAATCGCCGCAAAGGGGCGCGCTCTGGGCGGAGACCACCGCCAGGAGCAGATAGACGAACCCCATGAAGAGGCAGCTGAAAAACCCGGCCCGGATGGTGGCTCCCGCCACGGCGTCAGCTTCCTCCACCCCGGAGGCCCTGACGGCGTCTACCACAACAATGCCGAAAGCGAGACCCGCCAAGGCGTCAAGGGTATTGTAGCCCTCGAGGAAGCCTCCGGCAAAAGCATAGCCTGCCTGGAGGTATTTCCCCGAGGGCGCCGCTGCCGCCAGCGGAGAAACCGGCTGGAGCAGGGCCGCGGCGATCAGGCAGAACAGCAATAGGAGGAAAAGAGGATTTAAGTATTTGCCGATCCAGGTCATGAGTCTCCCGGGATGACGGGAAAAGACGAAGACGGCGGCAAAGAACAGCAGGGAGAAAACCGCCAGGGCGACAGCGGGGTCAAAGCCGTCCCCTAAAGACACCGCGCCAATGGCAAAGGAGGTGCTGGCGCAGCGGGGGACTGCAAACAGCGGCCCGATAGTCAGGTAAAGGAGCAGGCTGAACAGGAACCCGAATTTTCGGCTGACCTTCGCCCCGATTTCCAAAACGCTGCCGGTTCTCGTGATGCCCAGAGCGGCTACCGCCAACAGAGGCAGGCCCACCGCCGTCAGGAACATCCCCCCGAAGGCGTACAGGATATTATTTCCGGCGGCCACCCCAAGGGCGGCGGGGAAGATCATATTCCCCGCCCCGAAGAACATTCCGAAGAGCATGCTGGCAATCATCAGGGTTTCCCGTACTGTTAAATTGCGTTTCAAAAAATCACCTTCGATTTATTATTTGTTTCGGATGGCTTTAGTTTTCCCGTACAGCCGCCCCGGCTAAAGGATATCCCCGCTTCAATTGCGGGCGGGCAATGCCGGGACAGGCCCCGAAGCAGAATGCGGGGCTGTCTTTTCATCTGATGGTTCCAATGGTATAATGGTGCCGGTTAGCCTTCAACAGCTTACCGTTATAATCCGCCTCACAGGCTCCCCTTAATTCCTTAATTATACATTGCTTCCCGGCTAATATAAAGAAAACTTTTGAAGATGGTGACGTTTATGAAGAAACTGTTCCTGCTGGACGGCAGCAGCCTGCTGTTCCGGGCCTTCTTTGCCCTGCCGCTGCTCACGGGCCCCGGGGGAGACTATACAAACGCGGTGACCGGCTTTGCCAATATGCTGCTCAGGCTAATCAGGGAGCACCAGCCGGACATGATAGCGGTAGCCTTTGACAAGAGCCGTCAGTCCTTCCGGACCAGAATGTTTCCCGAATACAAGGGGACCCGGGGAGCCACGCCGGAGGAATTCAAGTGTCAGGTGCCGATTCTGGAAGAAATGATGGCCGCCTGGGGCATCCGCTTTCTGGAGCTGGAGGATTACGAAGCGGACGACATCCTGGGCACCCTGTCAAGGGCGGCGGAGGAGCAGGGGGAAATCGAAAGCTTCATCGTTACCGGCGACCGGGACGCCCTGCAGCTCATCGGGGAGCGGGTAAAGGTCATCTATACGAAGCGGGGAATATCGGATACCGTAACCTATGACGAGGCGGCGTTCGCCCGGGAGTACGGCGGGCTTAAACCCCATGCCCTCATCGACCTGAAGGGCCTTATGGGGGACAGCTCCGACAACATTCCCGGCGTGCCGGGGGTGGGGCCGAAAACTGCCCTGAAGCTCCTGCAGGAATACGGAACCCTGAAAAACGTGCTGGAACATATACCGGAAATCAAGGGGAAAAAGCTTCAGGAAAACCTCGCCGCCAACGCAGAGCAGGCAAGACTCAGCAAGGAGCTGGCCGCCATCGTCCGCCGCGCGCCCCTGGAGGAAATATTCAGCGGCTTCGGGGAGCTGGCCATAAAGCCCGATGGGGAAAAGATGGCCGCCTTTTGCCGCAAATACGGGCTGAATGCCGTAGGCAGGAGCTTCGCCCGGCAGTACGCGGCGGAGATAAAGGCCCAAAGGGCGGCAAAATCATCTCCGGGGCTGATTGACGAGGAAGCGACAGCAGATGAAGGAACAGCCCTCTTTGACGAGCGGGAATACCCGCCCTGTCCCGTGCCGGTGGTTTACGACCTGAAAGCCCTGTACCACCAGGACCCGGAGAGGGCAAAGGAGCTGGAACGGGAGAACGTCCTCGACCTGTCCCTGGGGGCTTACCTGGTAAGTCCCAATGAAGGGGACTACAGCCTGGAGCGGCTGGCGGCCCGCTACGGGGTTCATGGGGAGCGGCTGGAGCTGGAGGAGAAGCTGGGCGGGGCGATATACGAGAGATTGCGGGGGCCTGAGGATAACCCCTCGAAGCTCTGGGAGGTATACACCCGGCTAGAACGGCCTCTGACCGGCGTACTGGCGGAGATGGAAAAAGCCGGTATCCTCGTGGACCGGGAGTCGTTAAAGGCCGGCAGTATTGCCGCCGCTCAGCGGCTGGACAGACTTCAGGCGGAGATTTACCAGCTGGCGGGGGAAAGCTTCAACGTCAATTCCCCCAAACAGCTGGGGGAGATACTTTTTGAAAAGCTGGCCCTGCCGGTGGAAAAGAAAACAAAGACCGGCTATTCCACCAGCGTGGACGTACTGGAAAACCTTGCCCCCTTCCATCCCATAATCGGGAAAATCCTCACCTTCCGCCATTGGGCAAAGCTGAAATCCACCTATCTGGACGGACTGGAGCCCCTCATCGGGCCGGACGGCCGGATCCATACCACCTTCAACCAGACGGTGGCCGCCACCGGCCGCCTCTCCAGCACAGCCCCCAATTTGCAGAATATCCCGGTCCGGACAGAGGACGGCCGGGAAATCCGCCGCCTGTTCCGGCCGGATAAGACCGCCGGTTATGACTACCTCATGTCCGCTGATTATTCCCAGATCGAGCTGCGGATTCTGGCCCACCTGTCGGAGGACAAGGGCTTCCTGACTGCCTTTAACAGCGGCGAAGACATTCACGCCCGGACGGCGGCGGAGGTCTTTGGCCGCCCCATTGAAGAGGTAACTCCCGAAGAGCGGCGGCGGGCGAAGGCGGTAAATTTCGGCATCGTCTACGGCATAAGCGACTTCGGCCTGGCAAAGAGCATCGGCTGCAGCCGCAAGGAAGCGGCCGCCTACATCGAGCAGTATTTTGCCAAGTGCCCCGGCATCAGGAAATTCCTCGATGAAATCGTGGCGGCGGCCCATAAAAACGGCCGGGTGGAAACGGCCTTCGGGCGGCAGCGGGATCTGCCGGAGATCCGCAGCAATAACTTCAACCGCCGGAGCAACGCGGAGCGAATGGCCATGAACACCCCCATTCAGGGGACGGCCGCCGATGTGATAAAGCTGGCCATGATCGCCGCCCATAAGGCAATAAAGGAAGCGGGCCTGAAAAGCCGCCTGCTGTTACAGGTTCACGATGAGCTGGTGCTGGAGGTACCGGCCGAAGAAAAGGAAACGGCCGCCGGGGTAATCCGGGAGGCCATGGAGAAAGCCGTGCAGCTGAAGGTACCATTGCCGGTAGAGGTGAATTTTGGCGAAAACTGGGCTGAAGCAAAGTAAAAACTGAAATCGCCTTTGCCCGGTAGACGCTGACTTTGGCCAGCGCCGGGCAGCGGCAAAGTAAAGGAGGGTGACCATATGCCGGAAATGCCGGAAGTAGAAACGATACGAAAAACCCTTGCCCCCCATATAGAGGGACGGCGGATAACCAAGGTGGATCTGCGGCTGGAGCGGCTGGTGAAGCTGCCGGCTGACCCAAAGGATTGTGTGGCCAGGCTGGAGGGCAGGCGGGTAGAGGCCCTGCGCCGCCGGGGGAAGTACCTGTGCTTTCAGCTGGACGGGGCCGGGGATATATTCATTGTCCACCTGCGGATGACCGGGCAGCTCTATTTCAGCCCGGAAGGTAAAACCGACCGGAAATATACCCGGCTGGCAATGCTGCTGGACGACGGAAGCTCCCTGCTTTTTGCCGACCTGCGGACCCTGGGGGCATTGTACCTGGCGTCTCCGGGGGAAATCCCCCTGATTAAGGGGCTCCACACCCTTGGCCCGGAGCCCCTGACGGAGGATTTTACTCAAAAATATTTGCAGGACTATCTGGCCGCCCGCCAGACGAAGATCAAAAGCCTTCTCCTTGACCAGCGGGCCATCGCCGGACTGGGGAATATCTATGCGGATGAAGCCCTGTTTCTGGCGGGGATCCATCCGGAGCGGAAGGCCAAAACCCTGAACGGGCAGGAAACCGGCAGGCTTTATGAAGCGGTGAACAAGGTGATAAAGGATGGTATCGCCGACGGCGGCACCACCTTCAGCGACTACCGGGACGCCCACGGGGAAAGCGGCCATCATCAGGAAAACCTGTACGCCTACCAGCGGACGGGAAAACCCTGCCGGGTTTGCGGCGCGGCCATACAGCGGCTGGTCATCGGCGGACGCAGCGCCCATTTTTGCCCGGTTTGCCAGAAATAGGAGAGGAACCATGATTGTACTGGGGCTTACCGGGGGAATCGCCTGCGGCAAATCCACCGTTTCCTCCCATCTCAGGGAGCTGGGGGCGCCGATCGTGGATGCGGACGCAATAGCCATCGCCCTGGCGGAAAAGGGACAGCCAGTCTACAATGCCTTTTTGGAGCATTTCGGCCCGGAGATTGCCCTGGGGCCGGACGGCTCATTGAACCGGGCCGCCATCGGGGAGATGGTCTTCCGGAACAAAATGGAACGCCGCTGGATGGACAGCGTGACCCATCCCCTGATCCGGGGCCGGATGGAAAGCTGCCTGGAGGGACTGGCAAAGCAGGGAGCCGGGATCGCCGTCATTGACGTTCCCCTGCTCTTTGAGGCAGGCTGGGAGAACCTCTGCGGGATCGTCTGGGTGGTTTCCGTATCCCCCCGGGTGCAGCTGGAAAGGCTGATGAAGCGGAACAGCCTTTCGGAAAAGCTGGCCCGGGACAGGATCAACAGCCAGATGGCTTTGGCGGAAAAGATCCGCCGGGCGGACACGGTAATCGACAATTCGGGAACAATGGAGGAAACACGCAATCTCGTCCTTAAAGCGTGGGAAAGGCTAAACGCAGCTCAATGCGTCTGACCATAAAGGCACTGAAACCGAAAAGAAAACCGAAAAAGCTGAACGGCAAGCGGCCGGGCCGTCGGGAAAAGCGCCGTCAGAAAAGATGGAGCTCCGTTAAGTACGCCCTGATTTTTTCCCTGGCCGCCGCCCTTATCGGGGCGTATATGTATTTTCTGCCCTTCTTTGAGCATCAGTACAGAAGCTCCGCCCCGTATCCCTTTTACCTGACCATCGAACGGGAAGCGGCCCGGCGTGGCATGGACGAATATCTCGTGGCCGCCGTCATAAACAATGAAAGCAAATTCCGCCAAAGGGTTTCCTCTCACCGGGGGGCAGTGGGTCTCATGCAGCTGATGCCGGAAACCGCCCAATGGATAGCCCACAAGCTGGAGGATACAAGCTACCGGGAGGAGCGGCTGTGGGAGCCGGAGCTTAATATCCGCTACGGCACCTGGTATATAGCCCATCTCCTGGAAATGTTCGAGGGAAACGAAATCCTGGCCCTGGCCGCCTACAACGCCGGGGCAGCCGTCGTCCATGAATGGATGGAAAATAACGGCTGGAGCGACCGCTTCGCCGAGGTGGAAAAAATACCCTACGGCGAAACCCGCCATTACGTGAAAAGTGTCCTGTCCGATAGGGCCCGGTACAAAAGGCTTTATGCGCCTCAGAAAAAATAGGGGTGAGTGCCGTAATTTATGACTTTACCTCCATCCATCGGTGGACAGAAAATATCACAATAAAGCTCCTGTCGTTTGCAAGCGGTCAATCCCTTACCTGCATACATTGCCCGAGTATTACACTTTTTCGGTTATCCCCTATGGATACATATTGATGGCTGTCAGTTTTCTAAATGTGCAGTTTTATCAGCCGACTAATTGTTTCTTTTGAGCTTTCGTACGGTCATAGACGGTACAAATTTGATATTTTGTTCCTCTAGCCGCGCTCTTACAAATACAATGGTTGCCAGCTTTCTACTCTGGTGTATTTTATTGGCGTATAAAACCCTCCTGCTGTAGGTGTTTATTATTCTACAACAGGAGGGCTTTTTTGTTCCTTTTTATGGTACAGGGCAAAAACAGATGGCAATCTCGCTTTGCGTTCGTGAAAAATATGGTTTCAAACAATAAAAAACAGTCAATGAATTTATTATATAATTGAAAGCACAGGTTGATCTGTTTGAAAAACATATTTATAGAGAGCAATGAATCAGACGGCGGATAAATTAAGAAAGGGTAGTGATTACTGCTCAATCAAAAACTTTCTATACAGATGGTGTACAATAATTGTTTTGCGCCTTTTGTCCCAATATTGACATCTGTGTCCCTTCAATATTATAATTCAATCGAAAATACATGAAAGAGGAGAATCGCATCATGAAAAAAAAGAATGTGATAAGCTTAATAAAATACTATGCCGAAAAAAATGATGCAGGCTTTAGAAATGAAGCCTATGAAATTGCTAAGGATTTTGACTCCTCTGGAGATTATCAGCTTTCGGCTTATATTATGTCTTTATTATCTAACGTAAATACCTTTGTTCCACAGATATCGGAGAACGCATCGCCTTTTTTTGAAAAAATCGAGAGTAAAGAAGATATGTTATTGCTTCCAAATGCGATCACCAGTGATTTGTTGGGCGTAGTCAATGCGATTGAACATCATATTGGGATTAATAAATTTTTGTTTCAGGGAGCCCCAGGAACGGGGAAGACGGAGGCAGTTAAGCAGCTTGCACGAATACTGAACAGGGAAATTTTTATGGTTGACTTTTCCGTAGTGATTGATAGTAAGCTGGGGCAGACGCAAAAGAATTTATCCATGCTGTTTAAGGAAATAAATAGTTTCGTCCAACCAAGTAAGATAATTGTTATGTTTGATGAAATAGACGCTTTGGCTTTGGATAGGACAAATCCAAATGATCTAAGGGAAATGGGACGAGCAACTTCAGCCATATTGAAAGAGTTTGATCGCATGAATGAAAATATAGTTTTAGTTGCGACCACTAATCTTTATAAATATTTTGATAAAGCGTTAATTAGAAGATTTGATTCGATAATTGATTTTGATAGATATACTAGGGAAGACCTTTTGTCGATTGCTGAGAAAATGTTAGATCACTATCTCGGCAAATTAAAACTAGTAAATAGAGATATTCGCTTATTCCGAAAAATAATGAAATTGATGCCGCAGATACCATATCCGGGAGAATTGAAAAATTTAATTAAAACGGCTGTTGCTTTTAGCGATCCATACGATGGCATGGATTATTTTAGAAGACTTTACCATGCAGTCTACAAAGGGGAACCAACAGATCTAAAAGAACTTCAACGTCAGAAATTTACAGTTAGGGAAATAGCTATATTGATTGGAAAATCAAAAAGCAGTGTTGCAAGAGGCTTGAAAGAAGGTTCAGTGAATGAATAAAATTTTACAGTTAAAGGGGCGGTTTGAGCAAAGACCAAATAGCGCTACCCCGGGAGCACCTACACTTCCGAAGGGGGCAAGCGTTGATTTGGTACATTTTATTGAATTGGCTGACCAATTAAAAAGAATTTTGCAATACTGGAAAGAAAATACGGACATTAATGGTGCCTTAGTCAGTGTACACTATACGCATATTGTTGCAAAGAGTAATCGATTGAAGATTTTGTTGTCAGAGAATAGTAAATCTCCTACAGAATCTATTAGAGGAGCTAAATTTATTTGGGAACAAGATAAGAATGGAAAAGAAATCCAAAAGCATGTATTTACTCATTATATCTCTCTTAATGCTATTGAAAAAGCAATCGAAGTATTGAAGGAAACAAAATCCGTTATTGAACAGCGTTTTGATGGAACTGTTACCAGTGAAGATACAGAAAAGATAGCAAATACACCGGCAGGAAAATGCAAAGGGTTTTCTAAATCAAAATTTTTAATGGCAGTAATAGATGGGTTTTACGTTGAAAGGTTTGATATTGACAGAGCTACGGACGAGATAACAGAAGAATCCATTATAACAATTTACAAAACCAGTATTGAAACGAAAACGTTATTGTCAAAGTTCGGGATTAATATTGTTGATGAGCGAATTATTGACGGCGCTACATTAAGGCTCAATCCTGATGAAGCAAAATTACTGTATAATCACGCATCATATTTGATTGCGATGAATGTCGTTGATTTTTCCAGCATTACGATAGACGAGGTGTTGGATAATAAGACGGAGATTAGCAATGAAGAAAGCGTGATACCTCATCCAACTAACGAACCTGTAATAGGAGTCATTGATACACAATTTAACGAAAAAGTGTATTTTCATGAGTGGGTGGAATATAGAAATTTGCTTGATCCAAATATTCCATTAACTACACAAGATTATGAGCATGGAACAGAAGTAAGTTCTATCATTGTAGATGGCCCGAAAGGTAATCCAAAGCTTGATGATGGTTGCGGCAGATTCCGAGTACGCCATTTTGGCGTTGCAACACATAAAGGGTTCAGTTCATTTACTGTATTAAAAATGATACGGAATATTGTTATTTCAAATAAGGATATTAGAGTATGGAATTTATCATTAGGATCCATATTGGAAATCAAGCCGAATTTTATCTCTCCAGAAGCAGCGGAACTTGACCGTATACAAAGCGAATATGATGTTATTTTTGTCGTTGCGGGAACGAATATTCCTTATGGTACAACGAAGAAGGGTATGAGAATCGGATCGCCAGCAGATTCACTTAACTCTGTAGTAGTCAATGCTGTAGATTTTAGAGGAAAATCAGCATCTTATACTAGAGTTGGCCCTGTATTATCTTTTTTCCACAAGCCCGATATTAGTTATTATGGCGGAGACGGATTAAACTATGAGGGGAGGATGGTTGTGTGCCGCGATGACAAGGGATCAGTATATGTAAGCGGAACCTCGTTTGCGGCACCGTGGATTTCAAGAAAATTAGCGTATTTAATTCACATTATGGGCCTGAGCAGAGAAGTCTCAAAAGCGTTATTGATTGATGCTGCTGCGAAATGGAATAGAAAAGATGATGTTTCACATAGTATCGGTTACGGCGTTGTTCCCAAACATATTAGGGAAATTATACAATCACCAAATGATGAGATACGGTTTATTTTGACGGGGGCAGCTGAGGAATATGAGACGTATACATATAATTTACCGGTACCGATAGTAGATAATGCACATCCATTTTATGCAAGAGCAACATTAGCATATTTTCCGCAATGCGATCGTAATCAGGGCGTTGATTATACAAGCACGGAAATGGATATACATTTTGGTAGAATTTTTGTCGAAAAGGGAAAAGTTAAAATAAAACCAATAGATAATAACCAACAATCGGAAGATAAGTTTATTACTCTTTATGAAGAAGATGCAAGAAAAATGTATCGGAAATGGGATAATATCAAGCATATCAGTGAAGAGATTAAAGAAAGGAGAATACCAAGAAAAGCATATGATTCCGGCCTTTGGGGGCTTAAGATAAATACCAAAGAACGCTTGCAGAGGAGAAAAGATCCGCTTCCATTTGGCGTGGTTGTGACATTGAAGGAAATGAACGGCGTAAATCGTATTGATGAATTTATTAAAATATGCATGGCGCGAGGGTGGCTGGTTAATCAGTTGGATAGTGATAATCAACTGGATATATATACAAAGGCAGAAGAAGATATCTTATTCGAGCAGTAATGAAGAAAAAGGGCTATAAGCGGAAGGAAAGAAATACACATGGACAATCAGGTTCACAATGCAATCGTGAGTTTTATATGGGGAATCGCGGATGACTGTCTGCGTGACGTATATGTCCGCGGCAAGTATCGCGATGTTATTCTGCCTATGACGGTGATCCGCCGCTTGGATGCGATGCTGGAGGACAGTAAGGAATCTGTCCTTGACATGAAAAAGAAACTGGATGCCGCCGAAATCGATAACCAGTGGCCGGCATTATGCAATACTGCGGGACAAGCATTTTGTAATGCCTCTCCGTTCCGTCTGCGTGATTTGACCAGCCGCGCAAAGAAGCAAACACTGAAAGTCGACTTTGAAGCTTATCTGGACGGTTTTTCTCCCAATGTGCAGGAAATCCTGGAGAAGTTCAAGTTCCGCAACCAGATTGACACGATGGTTGAAGCGGACATTCTGGGGGCGGTGATTGAGAAATTCATCTCGTCGGATATCAACCTCTCTCCAAAGCCAGTATATAAGGATGATGCCCAGACTATCGTGAAGCACCCTGGGCTGGATAATCACGGTATGGGTACGATTTTTGAGGAACTGATCCGCAAGTTCAATGAGGACAACAACGAGGAAGCAGGGGAACACTGGACGCCTCGCGATGTTGTTGAGTTGATGGCGGATGTTGTATTTATGCCTATCGCTGCCCAAATGAAGGATGCGACTTATTCCTGCTATGATGGAGCCTGCGGCACAGGCGGTATGCTTACCGTTGCCCAGGACAGGCTCTTGACGCTTGCCCGACAGCAGGGGAAGAATATATCTATCCATCTGTTTGGGCAGGAAGTGAACCCAGAAACATATGCAATCTGCAAGGCGGATATGCTGCTCAAAGGCGATGGAGATCAAGCGGAGCATATCAGCTATAGCTCTACGCTTTCTCAGGATGGGAATGCCACAAGGCAGTTTGATTTCATGCTGTCGAATCCTCCCTACGGGAAAAGCTGGAAGGTCGATGCGGAAAAGATGGGCGGAAAAAAGGAAATTTTAGACACCCGCTTCAATGCTTATCTGGAGTGCGGTGAGCAGCTTGCCATGATTCCGAGAACCAGTGACGGCCAGCTGCTGTTTCTGTTGAACAACGTGTCAAAGATGAAAAAGGACACGCCGTTGGGCAGCCGTATCGCTGAAGTACATAATGGATCGTCCATTTTTACCGGGGACGCAGGCAGCGGAGAAAGCAACGCCCGCCGTTACATGATTGAGAACGACCTGGTTGAAGCGATTATTGCCATGCCAGAAAATATGTTCTACAACACAGGAATCGGAACATTCATATGGATTTTGTCCAACCGGAAAGAGAAGCGCCGTAAAGGAAAAATCCAGTTGATTGACGCAACTGCCATGAAATCCCCGCTCCGTAAAATATGGGCAAGAAAAACTGCGAGTTCACACCGGAAATCCGCAGGGAAATCGTCCGCATTTTTCTGGAGATGGAGCAAAGCGAAGTCAGCATGATTTTTGACAACGAGGAATTCGGCTATTGGTCCGTCACTGTGGAACGCCCGCTGCGACTTCGTGTGTACCCGGACAGGGAAATTCCCATCGCCACATTCAAAAAAATGGACGAGCTTGCGGCGGTAAAAAACGCTTTTGCCGAAGCCGCAAAAACTACCCCGCTGGATGACTGGACGGCATTTGCCAAAGCGACAAAATTGAAAGCCAGCGTTCTGAAAAAAATCCGCCCCTTTATTACCGAGAAAGACCCAACCGCACAGCCTATTGACGGTGAGCCGGATGTTGGTTTGCGGGACACGGAAAATATTCCGTTTACCTATGAGGGCGGCGTTGACGCCTTTATGAAAAATGAAGTGCTGACTTATGCTCCTGACGCCTATGTGGATGGAAAGAAAACACAGATCGGATATGAAATCAGCTTTACCAAGTATTTCTATAAGCCGGTGGAGCTACGCCCGATGGAGGAAATTCTGGAGAGTTTGAAAGCCTTGGAACGGGAGGCGGCTGGCATGGTGGCGGAGATTATGGAGTATCTGAGATGAACGCATATCAACTAACTCAGCCTGTTTCATTCGGATGGACTCGTACATTACCTACGCATTGGAAAATAGAGCGATTGAAACTTCTTTTATCGGAAAGAAAAGAGAGTAATAATCCAATCAAGACAACGGAGATTCTCTCGCTTACCAACAAAAGAGGTATAATTCTTTACACCCAAAAAGGGAATATTGGAAACAAATCAAAAGAACATTTAGAAGATTACCATTTGGCCTATCCAGGCGACCTTGTGATGAACAGTATGAATGTAGTCATAGGCTCTGTAGGAATATCACATTATTTTGGAGCGATAAGCCCTGTTTATTATGCTTTGGTATCAAGAGGACTTATGAACATTAGGTATTGCGAGTATATTTTCAGACTTTCAATTTTTGAAGAAACCTTAAAAGGTCTTGGGAATGGGATCCTCGATATAAGAAAAAGAATTCCAATGGTAAAATTAAATAATGTATTTCTTCCTGTTCCGCCTCGTGATGAGCAGGATCAGATTGTGCGGTTTCTGGATTGGAAGGTTTCGAGCATCAATAAGTTGATTGGTGTGAAGCAAAAGCAAATAGCTGCTTTGAAGGAGTTTATGCAAGCGCAAATTGAAAAGCAGCTATACGCAGATCCCGTGGAAAACACAGTTAGACTTAAGCAACTCGGCACATTTTTCAAAGGCGGTGGGTTTTCAAGAAATAATCTCGTGGAGGATGAGGGACATCCCGCTATTCTTTATGGAGATATTTACACGCAGTATGAATATAAAACGTCTGTGATTACTCACAGTATTGATAGTGATGCCTATGCCGCTTCACGCAAAATTGTGAAGGGTGATATAGTAATTGCAGGAACTGGTGAAACAAAAGACGAAATCGGGAAGCCCATTCTGTATATGGGCAATCAAATTGTAGCGGCTGGTGGAGATGTTATCATATTCCGCCCACATGAGGATATCAATGTTGAATATCTGCTTTATCAGCTGTATAGTCAAGCCGCTTTGAAGCACAGATATATCAACGGTAAAGGCGATATCATCGTCCACATTTATCCTACTTCTTTAGGAAATACGATTGTTAAACTTCCAAGAGCGGCCGATCAGAACGAAGCCGTGGCGAGGATAAATAAAATTATCAGCCAAGTTAAAAAAGTGATTGCCGTTCTGACCGAAGAGATTTCTGCGTTGCGAGAATACCGGGTGCGCCTTGTTGCAGACACAGTAACCGGCAAGATTGACGTCCGTGGCATTGAAATCCCCGAATACGAATTTGCGGAGGAGCAGACCGGGGATATAGACAATGACGAAGAGCCTTTTGCTCAGGAGGATTGATTATGGCCGATACAAAAGATCTTGCCGCTGAAAAAAATCAGGGCGATATTGTTATCTATCAGACCGAAGGTGGCGGCACCAAAATAGACGTCCGTTTTGTGGATGAAACCGTCTGGTTGACACAGGCGCAACTTTGTGATTTGTACCAGACCAGCAAATCCAATATAAGCGAACACATCAAACACATTTTTGAAGACGGCGAACTGGAAGAAATTTCAGTTATTCGGAAATTCCGAACAACTGCTGCCGACGGAAAAAATTATAATGTTACCTACTATAATCTGGACATGATTATTTCCCTGGGCTACAGGGTGAAATCCCTTATCGCTACCCGTTTTCGCCGATGGGCGACGGAGCGGCTGAAGGAATACATGATAAAGGGATTCACCATGGATGATGAACGCCTGAAGAATCTCGGCGGTGGAAACTACTGGAAAGAACTTCTGGCCCGTATTCGGGATATTCGTTCCTCGGAAAAAGTTATGTATCGTCAGGTGCTTGACCTGTATGCCACCAGTGTTGACTACGATCCGAAAGGCCCGGAGCCCGCGGCGTTTTTCAAAATGGTGCAAAACAAGCTGCATTATGCCGCCCATGGACATACGGCGGCGGAGGTCATTTACGAGAGAGCGGACGCAGACAAACCGTTTATGGGGCTGACCGCCTTCTCCGGGGATTTTCCCACAGCCAGGGATATTGGAATCGCCAAAAATTACCTGAAGGCAGATGAAATTCAGGTATTGAACGGTATCGTTTCCGGATATTTTGATTTTGCAGAGATACAGGCGATACGCCATCGACCCATGTATATGAACGATTACGTGGAACATCTGGATAAGGTACTGTCGGCTACTGGAGAACAACTGCTTAAGGGGGCGGGGAAGGTGAGCCACAGACAAGCCATGGAAAAAGCCAATCAGGAGTACCAGCGGTTTTTGCGGCAGAACCTTTCTCCCGTTGAGGAAGCCTATCTGCACACGATAAAAGAGGTTGAAAAGACGGCAAAGAAAAAGATCCGGGAGGATTGATTATGGCTTTTACAAACACGAGGGAAGCCGGGTTCGAGTCCCTTATCGTCAGCTGGCTTGTGGAGCATAACGGTTACGAGGAGGGGAGCAACGCCGATTACAATAAGGAATATGCCATTGATGAAACCCGGCTTTTTCGTTTTTTGCAGGATACACAGCCCGCACAGATGAATAAGCTGGGAGTATTTACATCTGAGCAAAAACGGCGGCAGTTTCTGAACCGTTTGCAGGGGGAGATTGCAAAGAGGGGAATTATTGACGTCCTGCGCAATGGCATCAAAGTATATCCGGCTGACCTCATTATGTTCTACCTCACGCCAACGGAAAATAACGAAAAGGCGAGGGAGATGTTCCGGAGAAATATTTTCAGTGTGACGCGCCAGCTCCGCTATTCTCAGGACGCAGGTAAACTTGCCTTGGATTTGTGCGTTTTTATCAATGGCTTGCCGGTAATCACTTTTGAACTGAAAAATCAGTTCACCAAGCAGAATGTGGACAATGCCGTTCAGCAGTACAAGACTGACCGGGATTCCAGAGAGGTACTGTTCTCATTCAAACGCTGTATAGTGCATTTTGCCGTAGACGACGCCCGCGTCAAGTTTTGCACCAAGTTGTCCGGCAAGGGCAGCGGGTTTTTGCCTTTCGACAAAGGTTATAACGATGGGGCAGGAAACCCGCCGAACCCGGATGGAATCATGACGGATTACCTTTGGAAGGACATACTGACAAAGGTAAAACTTACCCGAATTATTGAAAACTACGCCCAAGTTATTGCAGAAACCGATCCGGAAACAAAAAAGAAAAGCGTGAAGCAGATATTCCCCCGCTATCATCAGCTGGACGCAGTGGAAAGGCTGCTTGCTGACGTCAGAGAAAAGGGCGTTGGCGAGAAATACCTCATCCAGCACAGCGCAGGCAGCGGAAAATCCAACTCCATTGCCTGGCTGGCCCATCAGCTCATCGGGTTGGAGAGAGACGGGCAGCCGCTGATCGACTCGGTAATCGTCATCACAGACCGTCGTATTCTCGATAAGCAAATCAGAGACACCATCAAACAGTTTATGCAGGTCAGTAATACCGTTGCGTGGGCGGAACACTCCGGCGATTTGACCGAGGCGATTACAAAAGGCAAACGCATTATCATCACGACCATTGAAAAGTTTCCTTATATCGTGCCCCAGATAGGAGCGGAGCATAAAGATAATCATTTTGCGATCATAATCGACGAGGCCCATTCCGGCCAAAGCGGCAGAAATTCCGCTCAGATGAACCTTGCTCTTTCCGGTCTTGCCTCTGACGATGAACTCGACAATGAAGACAAAATCAACGCCATGATGGAGGGGCGAAAGCTGCTTGGCAACGCCAGCTACTTTGCCTTTACCGCTACGCCGAAAAATAAAACGCTTGAAACTTTCGGTATTCCCTATCAGGACGGCGACGTCATTAAGCACAGACCGTTCCATATATACACGATGAAGCAAGCGATTCAGGAGGGTTTTATTCTGGATGTGCTGCAAAATTACACGACGATCGACAGTTTTTACAGGTTGATGAAAACTGTCGAAGATGACCCAATGTTTGACAAAAAGCGGGCGCAGAAAAAACTTCGCAATTTCGTGGAAAGCAGCGAATATACTATTGCGAAAAAGGCAGCCATGATGGTGGAGCATTTCCACGAACAGGTGATTGCCAAGGGGAAAATTGGCGGGCAGGCACGGGCGATGGTCGTGACAGCAAGCATTCCCCGCTGCGTGGAATATTATCACGCAATCAACAAGTGTCTGGCCGAGAGGTACAGCCCCTATAAAGCGATTATTGCCTTTTCAGGCGAGCATAAATATCAGGGGCGGGAGCCAGCGCTTACTTCGGCGAGTCTGAACGGTTTCCCAGACGCAAGGATTCCCAAAACCTTTAAGCAGGAGCCTTACCGGCTACTTGTTGTGGCAGATATGTTCCAAACTGGATTTGATGAGCCGCTGCTCCATACGATGTATGTGGACAAAATACTCTATGATATCAAAGCTGTTCAAACGCTTTCAAGGTTAAACCGCTGCCATCCAAAAAAGCACGACGTATTTATTCTGGATTTTGCCAATAAGCCGGAAATGATAGAAGAAGCGTTTTCACGATATTACCGCGCGACAATTCTGTCAGGAGAGACAGATCCGAACAAACTGTATGATTTGATTTCCACTATGGAAAGCTATCAGGTTTACTCAAGTGATGATGTAGAGAGGCTGGTGGATCTATATCTGAATGGCGCTGACCAGGATAAACTTGATCCTAGGCTGGATGCTTGCACTGTAATCTATAAACAGCTTGGCACGGATGATCAGATTAAATTCAAAGGTGCGGCTAAAGCATTTGTTCGGACATATGGTTTTCTTGGGGCGATTCTTCCTTACGGTAATGCGGATTGGGAGCGTCTTTCCATCTTCCTGAATCTCTTGATACCCAAACTTCCATCTCCTCGTGATGACGATTTGTCGCGGGGCATCCTTGACACAATCGATTTGGAAAGCTATCGCAACGAGGCGCGAGAATCGATGTCCATCAAGCTGGAAGATTCTAATGCCGAGGTTGCGCCCGTTCCCGCTGGCAAGGTCGGCCACATTATCGAGCCGGAGATGGATCTGCTTTCCGTTATTTTGTCTGACTTTAATGATATGTTTGGTAACATCAGCTGGAATGATGCGGACAATGTACGCAGGCAGATTCTCGAAATACCAGCCATGGTTTCCAGAGATGAGAAATATAAGAATGCTATGAAAAACTCCGATGAACAAAGTGCAAGGCTTGAAAGCGAGCGGGCCTTGCAGCAGGTCATCTTTGCTATCATGGCGGATAATATGGAACTGTTCAAGCAGTTTCAGGATAATCCGTCCTTCAAGAAGTGGCTGTCCGACCTTGTGTTTAATCTCACCTACAACAAAGAGGGCAAACCTTATGAATTATCTTCGCTGAAGCATAAAGCGAGCTTTTATAGCGTTAAGCCGCAGCAGGAAATGTCAATAGCGGCGGAAGAACCAACAATAATTTACGGAAAAACGGAAGAGTGATTTCAGTCCTAAAGCGTTCAGGGCGGCTATGGTATATCAGGTAAAACATTGTACGTCAGCGTTGGCGGATCAATTCTAATAAATTTTTAATCCTGCCTGTAGTTTTATCTAATGGAGACCAGCTATACTCCAGAAGTAATAAAGATTTCAACCACAGCTGGAAGGAGTTGGTTATCGTGAGGAAGAAGATTCTTGCCGCCTTTATGGCCGCAATATTCTGCGCCGGGACGGCAATGACTGCGGGAGCCGCTCCCAAACCGGCTGATAAACCAACGGTAGTCCATCAGATCAAAGAAAAGGAAAAGCGGCCGGGACATGACCCCAAAGACCATCAAATCGAAATCAAACAGCACAGGCCCGGACCCCACCGGCCAAAACCAAAGCCCTTCCATCGGCCGCCGCATCATCGTCCCGGCCCCAGACCGTTTCATCGCTGACAAGCAAAATAGGACAAGCCAAAAAGCTTGTCCTGTTTTTATAACTTCATCCCCCATATTTACTGCCTATAATTTCTACTTATCGGAAATAATCTTTGCGCCTACTGCCCGATAACGGCAAATCTTATCGTCAAAAATCTATTGTACACAAACCCCTCTAAATCAGCATATTGATGGTCATTGCGCTCTGCTCCGCCTGGGTTGGCGCCCGGTCAGGCAGGGTTCCCAGCCGTTCCCTGGCGGCTTCAATAAGCTGTTTTACCTTCGCCACCTCGGCCTCGTCACACATATTCTGTTTCAGCCCATTTTCTACTTCCTGCAAGTCCTGTTCCAGAATGGCCAATACCGCCTGCATATCGTTCCTGGTCGCCGCTGCCGCGATTTGCCGCCGCCGCTTCCCTTCATTCACCGCTACCGTCGCTTTGCCGGACTCGGATGAAACCTCGCCGTCTTCGTCAATCGTAATCTGCATCCCCTGGAAGCCCACTTCATCCTTGCGGCTGGCGTATTCTTCATCCGCGGCCCGCAAAGTATCAAAAAGCTGTTCCCGGCTGTCGCTATCCGTTAAACATTTCTGCAAATACTTACTGGAAATGCTTGCCATGCCGCCGCTGACTACCCTGAAGTTTTCCCGCAGATACGCGGTCAGCTCCTCAACGCTGCCAAAATTTTGACCTTCACCGGTAGCCCGTTCAGCCTTAGGCTGCTGTTTCTCAGGCAGATCGGAAATATCTTCTGCTCTTTGCGCCATTTCCTGCTTTTCCGCTGTTTTTTCCTGCCTGGCCTCCTTTTTAGCCGGGGTAAAACCGTAGGCCATCGCCGTTCCGTAGCTTCCGCCTATTCTCATAGCCATTTTAGACCCTCCTCATTATTTTTATCAGCCGCAAAGCAAGCTATTTCACATATATAATCGTCAAGCTCAGCAAATTCCTTAAACATTAGCAAGAACTACCGGAAGAAGCGTCTGCCTGAAGCAGCTTTTTACCCCAACCCTACGTCCAGGGCCATCATCAGGCTGAAGCCCAGGGCGAACATGACCACGCCGATATTGGAATGCGGGCCGGAGGACATCTCCGGGATCAATTCCTCTACCACCACATAGAGCATCGCTCCGGCGGCAAAGCTCAAAAGATACGGCAGGGCCGGCACGATAACGGAGGAAAAGGCAATAGTCAGGGCAGCGCTGACCGGCTCCACGGCCCCGGACAGGGCTCCGTAGTAAAAAGCCCTGCCCTTTCCCGCTCCGGAAGTATGCAGGGGTAAAGAAATAATCGCTCCCTCGGGAATATTCTGAATCCCCATGCCCACGGCCAGGGCCATCACCGCCGCCAATTCCGTATTCCCGGCGCCCATATACCAGCTGGCGCAAACGGCCCCCACCGCCATACCCTCCGGAATATTGTGCAGCACTACCGCCATCACCAGCTTGGCTACATGGGACAAATTGCTGGGGAGACCTTCCTCTTCTCCATTCATATGCTCATGGGGAATTATTTTATCCAGCAGCAGCAAAAACAAAACGCCGCCCCAAAAACCGGCCGCCGCGGGCAGAAAGCTCAGCCGGCCCATTCCCCCGCTTTCCGCCTGATCCATGGCCGGTATCAGCAGGCTCCAGACAGAAGCCGCCACCATCACGCCAACGGCAAAGCCCATCAGACCCTGCTGCACCCTGAGGGATACGCTGCTTTTCATAAACAGCACCGCCGCCGCCCCAAAAACCGTCCCCAAAAAGGGGATCATCAAACAAATCAGAATATCTGCCGTCATCACGCCACCGCCTTTGGAAAATTATTACCTGCGATAAAAACTATCTCGAAAGCTTTAATGTCAATAACCCTTCGCCAGGAAGACCGCCCCGCAGGGCGTCACAAGAGATCATGCTTCCAGGCCACGATCCGCCGCACGATGATGGGATATGCCAGCATGATAAACAGCAGCCGCGCCATCTGATAGGCGGTCATCATAGCGCTGTCCGCCCCCACGGCCAGCGCCGTAACTCCCATTTCGGTAATGCCGCCGGGGGCGCATCCCAGGAAAGCGGTAGTAATGCCGATCCCGGTCAGCTGGCAAATCCCCAGCGCCGTCAGCATGGACGCTCCCAGGACGATCACGATTCCCTCCAGGATACTTCCCCAATAGCCCCGGTAATCATGAAGTCTGGCCGCATCAATGCCTGCCCCTACATAAGTACCGATACCTATCTGAGCGATGGACAGCCAAAACCTCGGCACTGCCGGAGCCGTGCCGCCGGTAGCAACAAGGTACGCCCCGGTGGCCAGAATGGGGCCGATCAGCGAAGCGGTAGGGATATGGATCAGCTTGGCAGCGATCATCCCCGCCACGGCCAGCAGGGCAAAAAGCCCCACCGTTGACCATTCCGCCGGAGGAAGCGGGGCCGCCGCCGCGGCCGCCTGGACATCTGCATCAGCCAGGGCATGAATCGTCAGGAAGGGGATCACGGCCACCGCCGACAGCATTCTGGCCGTTTGCAGAATCGTTACCGCCGTAAGGTCTGCTCCCGGCATCTCATCAGCCAGCAAAACCATCTGACTGAGCCCTCCGGGAACACAGCCCAAAAGACAGCTGGTCAGATCGATATCCGAATGCTTTTTCATCTGCCAGGCGCTGACCAGCCCGGCGCCGACGGTCAGCATCGCCGCCAGCAGCATAAAGGGGAGCGCCTGAACGATCAGCAGGGCCGTCTCCGCCGTGAAGGACCGCCCCATGGCGTACCCCAAAGGCAGCTGGGCAAGCTCCCTGACCCAGAGGGGACACGCTATCCGCTTCCTCTGCCGGTACCCCCGATAAGCGGTGACGATCACCGGCCCCAGCATCCAGGGCAGCGGCGCATCGATAAGGCTCAGAAGAAAGCCTCCCAGAGCCGACAGGCAAAATGATTTTACAAGCTCCAGCAATTTTAGTTCTCAACTCCTGTTTCGGGGGGCGATTCCCCCGCCAGACTCACGCCCTATTATAGCAGAATTTCCCGCGGAGAACCAATGTATATGCCCGTTAAGCCACTCAAAGGAAAAACCGGCCCGCCGGAAATTTTTTGAAAAATATTTACCGCAAAAGCCCTTGAGGGTATATAATGTCTCTGTAGGGAGGGATTAACCATGGCTAAACTTGACGGACAAAGACCAAAGCTTCTTTTTCTTCTGAAAATTCTCAACGAGTACACCGACGAGGAACACGGAATCTCCATAAGGGAAATCATCGAAAAACTGGCGGCCTACGACGTCCCCGCGGAAAGAAAATCCATCTACGCCGACATGGACTGCCTGAAAGCTCTCGGCTACAGCCTGACCATGACAAGGCGGCGCCGGGAAGCCTATTACACGCTTCACAAGCGGGACAAACAGGACCTGACCATCGGCGAGCTGAAAATCCTGGTTGACGCCGTTCAGGCTTCCCGGTTCGTCTCGGAAAATAAATCCCGGGAGCTCATCGGCAAGCTCAGCCACCTGGCCAGCCGCTACCAGGCGGCCCAGCTCCGCCGTCAGGTGTACCTGGCAAACCGGGTGAAATCCATCAATGAAAGCGGCTTCAAAAACATCGACAAGCTCCACGAAGCCATAAACCGAAACAAAATCATCACCTTCACCTACCTGAAATGGACGGCGAAGAAAAAGCTCGTCCCCCGCAAACCGGAGCCTTACCGGGTCAGCCCCCTGGCCGTCACCTGGTCTGAGGAAAACTACTACCTCATCGCCTACGACCCGAAGGAGAAGATCGAAAAGAATTTCCGGGTGGATAAGATGGAAAACATCGCCGTCACCGAGCAGGACAGGGAGGGAACGGCGGTTTTTGATAAGGATTCCTTCGGCTCCTATTCCAGCCGGCACTTCGGCATGTTTAACGGCCAGGAGGTATACGTCAGACTCCTCTGCGAGAACGCCCTTGCCGGAGTGATTATCGACCGGTTCGGCAAAGGCGTCCCCATCCAGAAGCAGGACGAAAATCATTTTTCCTGCACCGTGAAAATCTACGACAGCCAGCAGTTTATCGGCTGGGTAGTGGGGCTTGGCCAGGGCATAAAAATCACCGGCCCCGACTCCATGGTTGAGAGGATGAAAGAAGCCGTCAGGCAGCTCCAGGCAGCATACCTCTGACCGGCAGCAGCGCAAAAAACAACAGCACCTCGATTAAGGAAGTGCTGTTGTTTTTTTGCGCGCTTGTCAGGAATACGCCATTTCCAAACTCATACTTATCAAAGCGTCTACTAATAGACGGTTTGAGCACCATCAGGCATTATACCATTTTCAAACTACCGCCTTGCAAGTATGGCAGTGAATCATTATCCTGTCAGTATAGATACCTGATAACTTTGACAAAACATAAAAAATTACATATAATATTATTACTTAGTAATATGGGAGGGATTATGATGAGTAATGCTAATACAGTAACCTGCTCGTTCACGATGGATAGGGATATATATAACGCGTATAAAAGCATTGTTTCTGGAAACGGCGAAAATGTAAAAGGCAATATTATCCGGTATATGAAAAGTGTAATTCGCTATGAAATCCCTAACGCCGATACGATTGCCGCGATTGCAGAAGTGCAGCGCCTGAAATTAAATCCAAACAAAAAAAGTTATGGGTCGTTTGCTGAACTTCTGGAGGATTTGGATAATGAATAAGTATAAAATTGTCCAGACCGTTAGATTCAAAAAAGATTTAAGGTTGTTGATAAAACGAGGTTACAATATAGACCTGTTAGGCGTAGTGGTGGATACCTTGGCTGCGGGGCAGAAGCTTCCCGCCAAATATAAAGACCACGCGTTAACAGGTAATTATAAAGGCTGTCGTGAATGCCATATTACTCCAGACTGGCTTCTGATTTATGAAGTTGATGGAGACGAGTTATTTTTATACCTTACTCGGACAGGAACTCATAGCGATTTACTTTAGGAGAATTGATTTCAAGCGATTATATTTACTCTACCCTTTGAAGAAAGAACCGGGTATTGTGATATTCTGGACTCAGAAATTGATAAACATCATGTGTTGATTAAAGAAAAATCTCCTCACGGATGATGCCCATGAGGAGATTTTTCTTTGGGTATAACATCTACCGTATCATTGAGCGATGCTAAGATATAGAGGATGTTTACTTGTACTTATTTTTATTCTACCCTTACTTAATTGTGAGGATAATGACACTTGTAATTTGAGCACCATCAGAAATTACACCATTCTCAAACCAATCCTACGTCACGGGGAGCATACCCCTCAGTTTGAGCACCATCAGGAATTACACCATTCTCAAACGTTGGGCGGTTGTCTGAAGCCGGGTTCAAAGTTTGAGCACCATCAGGAATTACACCATTCTCAAACTGGTGTTGTTGAGCGGCGGCAGGTTGAAGGGTTTGAGCACCATCAGGAATTACACCATTCTCAAACTCGCCTCCGTGGAGACAGCTGGTGGAACCCGTTTGAGCACCATCAGGAATTACACCATTCTCAAACTCGCATCCGTGGAGACGGCTGGGGGAACCCGTTTGAGCACCATCAGGAATTACACCATTCTCAAACTGGTGTAGCTACATAAACACTGTCACCAACGTTTGAGCACCATCAGGAATTACACCATTCTCAAACGAATGTACTTTGTTGTTGTGCGGCTGTACTGTTTGAGCACCATCAGGAATTACACCATTCTCAAACCCTTTTATTACACAGAGGAAGATTGGAAATGTTTGAGCACCATCAGGAATTACACCATTCTCAAACGACAACAAGGAGAAGATTATTATGGACATCGTTTGAGCACCATCAGGAATTACACCATTCTCAAACAACACTCACAAGCTAGCCACCGCCCTTGCCGTTTGAGCACCATCAGGAATTACACCATTCTCAAACGGTACACTAAGACTTGAGGAGGCACACATATGTTTGAGCACCATCAGGAATTACACCATTCTCAAACATCAACAAGAGGGCGCCCAACTTTTGCCTTTGTTTGAGCACCATCAGGAATTACACCATTCTCAAACGTATTGATGGGTGCGCCCTTAGACGGTTTGGTTTGAGCACCATCAGGAATTACACCATTCTCAAACCTCAAATCCAAATGTAGCGCCACCACAACGCCGTAATTCCTGCCGGTACTAATCCCATTATATACTAATTCTCCCATCTGACAATACACAAATCATTATCCACTACCAAAATTTTATCAAAAGGTATATTGTCAGGCACGGCTGTCTCCAAAAGTACGATCGATATTTTCCGGTACTGCATATCCCTGATAAGACATTGCATTTCCTCAGCCGAGAATATACAGCTGAACTGGTATAAGACAAAAATCCTCAGGCCAAAGAGGCGGCTGCACAGATCGATATACTGTACAATCCGCCCCGGCAGCGAGTCCTCCAGGGCAAACTGCACTCCCACCGGCGCCAGCAGCTTCCCCAGGGAAAAATCAAAATTGTATTCCAGCGGATAGTCTACCGTCATGAGCAGTTCCTGGAGATAGTTGTGCAGATGTCGCCTGATCTCTGCGGTTCGTTGGTACATATCTTCCCTTACGGCGTTCTTTTCCAGCTCCTGATGTACCTTCGTCAGGATTTTCCGCTGGTTTATGTCTATGGCGAAGGGATTTACAATCAGTTCCAGGTATTTGGCCAGAGGGACTGTTTTCTGGCCGTCAGAGAGGACAAACGGCCCTTTGTCAAAATTTATCTGCGCATCGAGGGACTCGATAAACTGCCTCATCAGGAGAGGCGATTCCAGGACGACGGCGTATACTGCCGTTTCCTCCAGGGTCATAACCGCGTCTATCGGGTTGTAAACCAGATTCACAGCACCACCAGCTTATCCGTCGTGTTGATTACTTCACTTTCTGATTCGCCCACCAGCAGCTGGATATTATTATACTGTTTTTCCGTGACAAGGAGCATTTGGACGAGGCCGCTCCGGGGGCAGTTTTTCTTTACTGTCTTCATGACCGCGGCGGCGGCCGTGGCGTTAAGGGTCAGCTTGCTGTACACGGACTCCTGCATCATCAGGAAGCCTTCGTCCAGCAGGAACTTTCGGAAGGCCCGGTAGGCCCGCCTTTCTTCCGAAGTCTCCACCGGCAGGTCAAAGAAAACTATAACTCGCATAAACCTGTAGCTCATTTCATATATCCCAAAAGGAACAGGGGGTAAACCGGCTGATATCCCCCTCGCTCAGACTGTCAAAAACATCCTTGCAAAACAGCTTTACCGCGTAGTTCAAGGAGTAGGTCTTTTTATCGAATCTTACGTTCCGGTTCAGGACGTCCAGGATTTCCAGCTTTTGCTCCCGTTCAAAGGTTTCCAATTCGCCATCCCGCCACAGCTCGTATGCTTTCTGGTCCACAAAGGCCCGGAAGGGCTCCATAACGTCGGAGCCCAGATTGAACATATTAAAGACATTGCAATGGTGTATGCCCAGCTGCGTGATATATCCGTTGGCGGCAATTTCCCGGTTGCAGGCGCTTAAAATCATGGCGTACCCGTAATTGAGAGCGGCATTTACCGGAACGTTGTCCGCCCGGGAAAAATCCTTCCCGAACAGGGCGTTGAAGTAAACCTTGGCCGCGTGGCCTTCCCGGTTGCTTTCGTCGCTGGCCTTTACCTCGGAAATATACTTTTTCAGTAGTTCTGCCGCCGGTTTTTCATTTATGGCCAGAACCGCCGCCTGATTCAGTATTTTATTTTTCACGATTTCCGCCCACAGGGCCCCCTTAGCGACCTCATCCCAGCTCACCTGCTGCCGGACCTTGCCGCTGGTGTCGCAGGAGCCGTAATAAGGCGCTAATTCCCCTAAAGGGTTTCTTTTTTCATCGCAGAATATGATCTTGATTTTCCGCTTTACCAGCTCCGCCAGCAGGGCGGCCGTGAGGGAGACGGCGGTATGCTCCACCAGCAAAACGGACATTTCGCTGAGGAACACCTTTTTCACTGTCTCGCCTCTGACCACCATGTAGCCCAGCTGATAATCCAGCTTGGCCCGCCGGGAAATCACCACTATCCGCCAGCTCATACCGTCAGCAAATCAACCGGTTTCTGTTCAAACAGGCCGGTAACGGAATAGTTATGAAGAACCGCGCTCTTGGCATTGGTTATTTTTTTGGATATCACGAATGACCCAGATCTTTTTGCTCCCTCTATCAGCAGCAAATTTGCCTCCAACGGTTTAGCCTGAAACAGCTTCAGCACTTCTCCCAATACAACGCATTGTTTTTCAACGGGCAGATTCTCAAAGATTGTTCTTTTTCCGGCCAGCTTTTCATAGGATATGGAAGGCCGGTTCACATAAACCGGTTCCTGTAATTTCCCGGCCAGAATATCGTACAAGGCGACATTGCTTGCCGCTTCAATCTCGTCCCGGGGAGTGACAACGGCCTCTTTCTTATTCTTATTCTTATTCTTCTTACTCTGTTCATACCGTTCCAGGAATTTGACTATCCGCTTTAAGTACCATTCCCATTGGGGATTAAGAATTAACTGCATTGCCGGTTTGCCCGTCAGCTGCTCCCCGGTGGTGCCAGTAATGTAAAAGGGGCAGTCATTGATTTCCAGGCAACTGCCAAGGAGAATTTTGGGCAGTATGACCCGAGGTTTCTTCAGCCCCAGGCTCGCCTGTAAATGCTCCGTCAGAATATTGTCATCCGCTTCGATATTGTTCACCAGATGGACGGGGACTGCTTCAATGGTCCGCAGGAGTTTGCCCTTCTTTCCCTCCGATTCCACCAGGACAAAGTAGGCGGTGCTCTGACCCGTATAGCCGCCGTATCGGGCCGGGGGCAGGTTTTTCTTTATGGGCATGAGTTTCCCATCGCCTGCCTTTTCGATGGTCGCTCCAAAGATTTCTCCCTTATTTTCCAGGGCCATGTTAGTTACCTGAATATTGTTTCTCCCCATGAACTTTTTCACGGTTTTGATTGTCCCATCCTCCCCGGGTTCCCAGGCTGTCCTGTCTCCCCGGCTGATAATCCTCCTGTACAGGGCATCCGGCCGCAGGGTGTACTTGAATCGTCGATCCTGGTCCTTGAGCCAGGCATAGGGGTTGGCCGTAAACTGCGTATCGAAGACATTGCCCACCACGATATTCAGGTAGGCATCCTTTGCGTGATGAAGGTCGTTCATGTCCCGGCATTTGACAAAGGAAAAGTGCTGCCGGAAGTCCGATACATTGCCGGCTTTTGAGTATACCACCCGGCTGTCCGGACATTCCAGGGCAAGAATCTGCCCTACCGCCTTGGTTGATTGACGGGTTTCCACCAGCTGGCGGTTGATGAATCCGGCCAGTTCATCGATTGATAATTCCTCTGACCGGGTGAGCCGGTCGAATTTTTTTCTGGAAATGAGCCCTCTGTCCAGCAGAACCTGCCAGAAATTTCTCTGGCGGCTCCGTATCTCCGGGGACAAGGGGTAATCGTCTGATTTTTCCCGGTTCACCCGGTAGTTTACCAGTACCATATTGTCAAGGCTGTCATCCTTGGTTTTTGACCGGGGAAATATGTGGTCCAGGTCATAGAGGTATCCCTGGCCGTTTTTGGCGAACAAATCCCCAAGCTCGATTTTTTCGCCGGTATACATGTCCCTTCCCATCTGCAGGAAGTAGAGGTACAGCTTCTTGCTGCGGAGGGCGGCGTCGTCTTTCTCCGCCAGCTCCTTCTCCAGCTCATGGCTAAAGAAGGGAGCGTCCTTCTGGCAGGCTTTATAGAGGTTTTCCAGCTGGGTTTTTCTGCTCAGGGTACGTTTCTTTTCGCCAGCCTCCCTTGCCATTTCCAGAAAAATCTTTTTGGGGTCATGGCCCGTAATTTTCTTTAATTCCTGGACAATCTGCACCGTCTGCCAGACGGCGCGCTTTACGGCGGGGGAAACGGCCAGCCCGTCGATATGGCTGTAATCGATTTTCGCCGGTTTGTCCTCCCTCTCATTGAATTCTTTGATTTTCCCGGCAAAGCCGTACTCACAGCTCGGTGAAAGCAGCTCCATAAGGTTCTTTGACTGCCTTCTCATGGCCCCGATAACGGTAACCGGCGCGCCTATGGAATCGTCGTAATAAGCGATTGCTTCACTGTCAAGGAAGGTGGCGGACAGCCTGCCCCATTTATTATAGCGGAGCTTCTTTATCGCCCGGACGGCCTCCTGACTGAGCTGCGGGCAGTTCTCTTTTATCTTATTCGTCAGTATTTCCGGGGAGTCCGGGAACAGCGTTATCCAGCGGATGATATTCTCTATTTCAGCCCGATGGCTGTCTACATACGACCGGCCCAAAATGCCGTAAAAGTCCCGGAAGGATTTCATGTCGGCCTTGAGGGTGTCGTCGATTCCAGACAGGCATGATATACCGGTATCGCTTTCAATGACATTCGTACTTTTCAAATACCGGAGTATTCCCTTTTTCGTTATCCGGCGGGAGCTTTGCAAAAGCAGGTTATCGATGATGCCCTGAATGATTTCGGCCGGGAGCCGCTCTCCGTTTACGGCCAGATTGTTCAGCTCGTTTCTGACCTCAAACTCTGTGTACAGCAGCGACTGCTTCGGCAATACATCTTTGGAATAAAGATAAGTGCATTTATTGGTCATATTGGTGATAAATTTTTCGGCGGTTTCACTTACGTTGACAACGGAATCAAAATTCCAGGGGTATATCTTCTCATTGCCGCGCACAACCCAGCACCGTTTCCGTTTGGCCTGCCTTGATAACTCCGTGCCCGCCAGGGGGCCGATATAGTAGGGTATGCGGAAGGTCATAATCTGTTGGATTTTTTCGGCGGCAGTCAGTCCGGCTGCGTCCTTTTCCGCCAGAAAGGGCAGGTATTTTTCCGCCTGGGAAAGAATCTTTTCGAGCTCTGCCGCGTTTACCTGCACGGGGATTACGCCGTTTTCTTTCGTCCGCAGTTTGGGAAAGGCGGTTTTTGCTTTTATCCGGCAGAACAGCTTATCCAGTTCGGCGGAGCTTTCGGTAATTTCCCCGAGGGAATCGAAGTCAACAAGCTTCTTCAATTTGTTTTTCAAATACTCGCAAAACTCCTCCTGGGAAGCCCGCTTGGTCAGCCCGGCCTTTTTACCATTCTTATCGAGACAGCTTCCAATATACGCGCTGTAGTTCGCTTCATTCTTTTTGGGGACGCCGAATATTTCCCGGTACAGTTCCCGGTCAGAAGCGCGCAGGAATTCCTTCAGCAGCTCCAGGTCCCGCTTGTGGTCATTAAATATCTTTACCTTTGCTTCGGCAATGGAGCTGCTTCCTCCCATGATTGAATCCAGCCTGGCTAAGTCGTAGACAGCCTTGAATTTCAGAAGGATCTCGTACCTTTCGCCCAGGGCGGCGGCCAGTTCATCTTCCTTGGTTTCAAGCTCGCCATCCCCCAGGCTGACGCTGGCCAAATCTGATAGAGCCTTGTCGGCGAAAACCTCTGCCAGCTTTTCCTTTGCCCCGGAAAGGAGGCCGGCCACGGCTTTAGCAGACTTATTGCTCCCGGCGGAAAACAGCGCCGCCAGCTTTTTCTTCTTGTCCGTAATGTTCCGGTCTTTGCCGGTAAGTATGTCTTTGACTTGCCGCGCGTCGGCAAAATCCACCGCCGCCAGGTCCTCTACCTCATCCGTGAGCTGTTGGGTTAATTCGTTGTAGCCCTCTGAAAAACGGCGGTCAGCTGCCTGTCCGTTTTCCACGGAGGCTTCCAGGCCGTCAAATAAAAAGTGCCCCCGGGCCTTGAAATAATGAGCGATGGAAAGGTACAGCAGGCGGACGTCAAAGGCCTCCGGCTGGCCATTCAGCTGCGCCGCTTTCAGGTGGTAAATCGTCGGGTATTTATCATAAAACTCCCGGTCGCTCAGGTAAGACTTATCAAAGAGGCTGTATTTTACTTTGTTGGCCGCGCTCTTTTCCTCCAGCTGGAGATTACTTTCCTTCAGCCGCTGAAAAAATCCCATATCCACTTTTGAAATCGGCCGGGAAAAAATTTCCTGCAACAGGCGGAGCCGCCACCGCTGACGCTCAAGCCTGCGCCTTCCCGCCCGATGGCTCCTTGCATCGGCAGCCGTTTTTGCCGCGGGAAACAGTCTCGCGCCCCACATTCCCTTCCGGTTAAATTTCAGTACGTTGTAATTCGTATCGGTGACCGCGTAGCCTACGGAGTCCGTTCCCATGTCCAGCCCCAGATAATATTCCCCAAATTGTTTTTTCATCTTGACACTGCTCCTTTTCTAATGTATATTGAAGATGCTTGAACACCATCAGGCATTACACCATAAGTTCAAAAATCATGATTTATTCAAATCGTCCTTTCGAGGACTCTGCGTTGTGCAGACTAAACTTGCTTCGGCAAGTTTTTTTATTTTCCGAACTATGAAAGAATGACGACGGCGCGGTTATTTCACATATTTTCATATTCTCATAAAGCATACTGCTATGTAAAGGCAATTATTCGTACTTTCAGTCAAAAATTTCCGCTTTCCGTAAAAATTTTGCCTGGAGTATCAATTCTAGTCTTTTATACCTTTTCCTGCTGTAATTTTTCCACACCTCATTATTACTTTATTTTACTTTTTCTTTCCAAGTCCCGTTATTGCCCGCTTGCCCGTGATATATTTTCCTCAAAGATGAACGACCAGTCTGTGAGGAGGTATATAAAATGAAAATTTCCACCAACCGCAAGGAGCAGTATGAAGCGCCTGTCACCGGGAAAGCTTCTTCGCCCCGGACTGCAAAAAACGTACAGGTTTTATACCTGGGAGCAGAGGGCAGGCTTACCTATGCAAACAGCAAGCGGACGGTAAGCAAAAGGATCGCCGATAAGCTGGGGATAAGCAAATTCAATTTCTAATCACCCTGGTAGCCTCCCCTGTAGGGGAGGTGCCCGTCAGGGCGGAGGGGTGATAGCACAGGCAAACGAATGCTTTTTTCACCCCTCAGTCAGCTTCGCTGACAGCTCCTGCAAACTACTAAGCTCTGCCATCGTCTTGCGACTCGGCAATCGCTAAGTAGTTTGCATGGCTCGCACTAAAGCCGCTTTCAGGGGCTTAAGTGCTCATGCCAACCTACAGGGGATCCTGCAAGGTTTTCTCCTTCGCTAACCCACAACGCCAAAATCCCCCATTTGAAACGGTCACCCTGTTTCAAATGGGGGATTTTTCTGTGCCTGCTGTCCAATAGATTTTACAACAAATTTTATTCCACCGGCCAGATTTCCTTGGCCATGTTGAAGACGGCCCAGCCCTTCGGCCAGCCTACGTAGAAGGCGCAGTGGGTGATGATGGCGGAGATCTCCTTCTGAGTCACCCCGTGGTTTTTGGCGTTTTGCAGATGATATTTCAGTGAGGAGTCCGTGATCCCCGAGGACATGAGGGCAACGACGGTGATAATGCTCCTGGTCTTCACGTCGATGTCCTGATTGTTCCAGTTCTCCCCAAAGAGGACGTCGTCGTTGAAGCGGGCAAACTCCGGCGCGAAGGCTCCCAACCGGTCTCTCCCTGCCGTCTGGACGATTTTCTCTGCCTGCTGATTGTTTGCTGCTGCTTCCACGATCTTTACCCCCATATCTGATTTACTAAACAAATTGCCTGGCAACGGGAAAGTACCTATAATTGCCAGTGCGGCCAGGACGGCGGCGGCGCGTTTGAATTTCATAGTTATTTCCATCCTTTCGTTTCAGGCAGGGAAGCATTGGGAAAATGTTTCCCGGCTTTTTCTTTATAACCGATTCCCCGCTTTTCAGCGAAGCTTCCCGTACTCCTCGGCGTTCACCGGTTCAAGCCATTCGTTGCTGGTGTCCTCGCCGGGCACCTCCACGGAAATATGGCTGAACCAGCTGTCGGCCTTAGCCCCGTGCCAGTGCTTCACCCCGGCGGGGATGGTGATGACCGAGCCCGGCTCCAGGCTCACGGCGCCTTGCCCTCCTCCTGATACCAGCCCTGTCCGGCGGTGCAGATCAGCATCTGGCCGCCGCCCTTTTTGGCGTGGTGGATGTGCCAGTTGTTCCGGCATCCGGGCTCAAAGGTCACGTTGGCCAGGAATATGGGGGCCTCTCCCGGCTTCACCAAGGGGTTGAGGTAGGAATTTCCCACAAAATACTGAGCGTAGGCCGTATTGTCCTTGCCCTTGCCAAAAATGTTTACCTTGTCAAATTCTTTTTCCTGAAGGATTTTCTGTCCCTGCCGATTATTTTCCGTCATTTTATTTCCTCCGTTCTTATTGGCCGCTTCCACAATCCTTACCGCCACGTCCGGCCGGCAAAACAAGCTATCGGCCACGGGGAAAGCGGAAATGATGGACAGTCCGGCGGCGATGGCCGCCATACGTTTGATGTTCATAAAATTTTACCTCTTTTCTGCTGATTTATTTATTGTCTGACTGTAATGGAGTCTGGCCGCTTACAGATTGGCGCCGATTTTTTCCGCCATGCCGCCAAACTCCGAAGCCTCCACCAGCGAACGGGAGCCGCAGCCCACGCCCCAGATCTGCCCCGCGTCCTGCCACTCCATGTAGCGGACCAGCGTGTTGTAGTGGGCGGCCAGCGCCTCGAAGGTCCAGTCGGCGCTGTTGTAGGCGGTAGACATCAGGATGGACTTTTTCCCGTGGAGCCTTTCGGTCCGGGAATAAAACCTGTCCACGATGGTCTTCAGCTGAGCGGACATTCCGTAATAATACAGGGGCGTAACCAGCGCCAGCAGATCCGCTTCCAGCATTTTCGGCATGAGAATATTCTCGATGTCGTCCTTGAATACGCAGGGGCCGTCCATACGGCACCGGTCACAGCCCCGGCAGGGGTGGACGTCAGCATTGGCCGCGTCGAAGGTAAACACCTCATGGCCCGCGCTCAAAGCTCCCTTGGTAAACCGGTCCGCCAGATAAATGGAGGTGGATTCGTTTTTCGGATGGGGACTGCTGTTGATTACGACGATTTTCATTTTCTTCCCTCCTGATACACTGCCTTTTTCCGGCGCTTTACTGCTGGCCTTGCCCGCTTCCGTCCCCAGCAGGGCCGACAGGCCGCAGCCGCTCAAGAGGAGCGTCATGGCTCCCGTGCCGGAAATTTTCAGAAAATCCCGCCGATTCATAGTACGCCTCCCTGATTCTTCCGCCCCTGGCGGATAAAATACTGCTGCAAGTAGTAAGCGATGATCCCGAAAAGTCCCATCAGGCTCAGGAGCATCAGGTAATACATCCCCGCCGGGAGCCGGGCGGCCATAGTGCCGAATATGTGCTTCATAAGCAGCCGGTCTCCCACCCGGTCAAGCTGCCACATCCGCCAGCCTGTCCAGGAGATCAGGACAAGCGCCGCCAGCCGGAGAGGGAAGTATCTGTCAAGGCTCCCCAGCCCGGGGAGCCGCCTGAGCCTCGGCCAAAGTCCCGGCCAGTGCATTCCCAGGTGCATCCCCCCAAGGATTGCCATCAGGTAAGCGCTGGCGGTATGAAGCCCATGGATGAACGTACTGCGATGAAGCGGCACCCCGATCCACAGCTCCCGAAAGAGCCAGGCGGAAACGATGCAGCCGGTGACGGCGGCGGTAAAAAACGCAATCACCAGCAGCAAGCCAAGGGCCGTCTGCATTAGCCGCAGGCCGCTCCAGCGCTCCCGGAAAAGGCTTCCGAACCAGCGGCGGTTCAGCGTCAGGTGCCAGCCTGCCCCGGCCAGCAGGATAAGCCCGCCGATCTCGTGGGCCAGCCCCGGCAGGAGGTGGAACCCCATGACCAGCAGGATCAGCCCCAGGAGGGTCATGTCCAGAATAAAGCGCTTCATGGGTTCGCCTCCGTTTCCGGGTCGGGGGCAGCGCTTAATTTTGTACCGGATTCCATCCCCGATCCCCTTCCTTGTTTCCGGCTCCGGTTTTTCCCCCGGTTCCCAGCCCGGCCCTCCAGCGGCTCATTTCCCAGCTCATACTTCATATAGTCGATGCGGGAAATTTTCTTTTCCAGATCATGAACCCTGTCCAGCAGCTTTCGCCGCTGGTTGCCCAGCATCCGCATTTTTGCGGCTGTGCCGCGGTTTCTTTCGGAAAGCTTCAGGTAATCCTTCCGCTGATTCGGGGAAAAACCGATACTTCTCAGGATCAGGAACTCGCTGAGCTGCTCGATGTCCTCCTCGGAAAACCGGGACGGCTCCCCGCCCGCTGCCTCCCGGCAGGACAGGAACTCCTTTATCTCCGCCTCTGGAACCTCGCAGCGGCTTTTCAGCTCCTCAAAGGTGAACGATTGATTGACCACTATCCACATCCCCCCTTGTGGTTTTTCTAACGATATGCCGGTGAAAATGATCCGGCCATCTTTTTTTGATTCGGCATCAGCTAACGGGGCATCCGCCGCCTGATAAATCGAAGCAAATCGGAGCGGGGATGTCTTTCAGCCGTTATTATAGGGGAAGCTCCGACAAAAATAAAATGCTTATAATTTATTTTCTGTTATGCCTCAGATGAATAACAGCCTGGACAGCAAAACGGCGCCCCTTCAAAGAAACAGCGCCGTTTACTATACCAATATTACTTCTATTACTTCCTTCTAAAGCCTCCCTTACAGGGGAGGTATCCGTCCTCTCACGCCAACCTACAGGGGAGCCTGTTAGCCGGATTATATGTTATCACAATTCATTTTTCTGCCGCTGGCACCATTCCAGAAACCGGCGGATGGCCTTGGCTACCGCCTGCTGCTTTTTCCAGACCAGCACGGAGGAGGTGGGCGTCATATCCTTCAGGGGAATGAACCGCAGGCCCTCCCCCACTGGAATGATATATGTGGAAAGCAACAGCCCTATATGCTGCCGGACAAGACACAGGGCATTGGCGATCAGGTTATGGGTAGCGGTTACCTGAACGGTGTCATAGACCGGGCCAAACCATTTCCGCAGATCCATCTGCACTTCCGGCCGCCAGGGCATGATCAGGGAGCGCCCCGCCAGATCCTCCGGCCTTATTTCCGTTTTCTCCGCCAGCTCATCCTCCGCCGGGGCGGTAATGCCCCAAATCCCCTTTTCCGGCAGATTCAGCACCTCATAGCGGGAAATATCCACCGGCCCGGTCAACAGGCCGATGTCCACCAGTCCCTTTTCCATATTTTCCTTGATAAAATCAGCGGTACTGCTCTGGACCCGGAAATCCACCAGGGGATATTTTTCCTGAAAACTCTTCATCCAGCCGGCCACTATCTCCATATTGTGGGTCTCTCCTGCCCCGATGACGATTGTTCCCGCCAGCTGCTCCCCCTCGCGGCAAAATTCCTCCTGAGTGCGCTGAACCAGATCCACGATTTCCTGGGCCCGGCGCAGGAGCAGGAGGCCGTCCCCGGTGAGCCGCACCTGATGATTGCCCCGCTCAAACAGCGTCACCCCCAGCTCCTCCTCCAGCTGGCGGAGCTGCCGGGAAAGGGTGGGCTGAGTCAGGTGGAGCAGCGCCGCCGCCCGGGTGATATTCTCTTCTCTGGCTACCGTCAGGAAATACTGCAAAACCCGAAGCTCCATACCGACACCTCCATGACTTTTCCTGTCTGTCAACTGTATTGATACTAAGCCTCCCTTGTAGGGACGCCACAACCCAAAGCCTCCCCTGTAGGGGAGGCTTTGGGGAGCCAGTCATCTGCGGAGCCATCCCCCGTCAGCTCCGGGCCAGATCGTACAGGGCCTGGATTTCCGCCGGGAGCTTGTCCGGCAGCATCTCCGCCAGCCGCTCTTCATTGCCGTCGGCCATCGCCTGCTCGTAGTACCAGCACTTGAATTTCGTCATCGCCAGATTTTTCTCCAGATCCCTGATCTGGGCTTCCAGCGCCCGCTCCCGGCTTTCAAACAGCTCCCTGCGCCGCTCGTAGGTTGCCGGTCCCGCTTCGCACCAGGCGATAAACCGGCGGATGTCCTTTATCTCCAGGCCGGACTTTTTCAGGCACTCGATCACCCGGAGGAGCTCCAGCTCATGCTCAGAGAACCGGCGAATGCCGGAGGACCGCTCCATGTGGGGAAACAACCCTTCCCGGTCGTAATACCGCAGGGTGGAAACGGGCAGACCAAACAGCTGGGAAACCTGTCCTATGGTATACATAAAAACCGCCAAACCTCCCGTAAAATTTTGCAAAAACATATTGACCTAAAGTCAGGTTTAGGATATATACTGACGTCAGCATATCAGCTAACGGGAAAAATAGCAAGCCAAAATGAAAGCGGGATTTCATCATGCTGAATTTTATCTGTGACAGCCCCAGAATCAGGCTGCCCTGCCCCTGTCCGGGCCTTGCAAGCTCTTCCGGGAGACGCCGCTCTCCTCATATCAATCAAGTTAAGCTACAAAAGGAGGAAAAAAGATGCTGAAAAAATTGCTCACCGCCGCCCTTCTCTCCTGCTCCATCGCCGCCCAGTGCTTTGCCGCCGAACCGGCTTCCCCCATGGAGAGCCGTACCGGAGAAACCTCCGTGGTGTACTTTACCCGGGATCTCAGCGCCGCCGGGCTGAAAAAGATTTATGACCGGGTGAAGGAGAACATCACCGGCAAAGTGGGAATCAAGCTCCACACCGGCGAAAAGAACGGCCCCAACATTTTGCCCCGGGAATGGGTAAAGGAGCTTCAGGCGGACATCCCCGACAGCGTCATCGTGGAAACCAATGTTTACTATCCCAGCCCCGACCGCTACACCACGGAAGCCCATCGGGAAACCCTGGAGGTGAACGGCTGGACCTTCTGCCCGGTGGATATCCTGGACGAAGAAGGCACCGCCAAGCTGCCGGTAGCCGGGGGCAAGCATTTGAAGGAGATTTCCGTAGGCAGTCATCTGCTGAACTACGACTCCCTGCTGGTGCTGACCCATTTCAAGGGTCATACCACGGGCGGCTTTGGCGGCTCCAACAAAAACATCGGCATCGGCTGTGCCGACGGCCGCATTGGCAAGGCCATGATCCATACCGGCGACAACCCCGAGGAGTGGGGTACCGATAAGATGTGGCAGATAAACAAGGAACCCTTTATGGAAAGGATGACCGAATCCACCAAGGGCACCGTGGATCACTTTGGCAAGCATATCGCCTACATCAACGTGCTGCGCAATATGTCCGTGGACTGCGACTGCGCCGGGCTCGGCGCGGCGGCTCCTGCCACCCCCGACATCGGCATATTGGCTTCCCTCGATATTCTGGCGGTAGACCAGGCCTCTATCGACATGGTCTATTCCCTGCCGGAAGCCGATAATCAGGACCTTACCGAACGAATCGAGACCCGGGCCGGTCTGCGCCAGCTTTCTTACATGAAGGAGCTGGGCATGGGCAACGATAAGTACATTATCGTGGATCTCGACAAGGAATAAGCCGGGGCGCAGCCTGCCTCCCCCGAGTAAGGAAAAATTAAACTACGGAAGGAAATTTACCCAAATGAAAAAGAAATTATTCAGCCTGGTTCTTATGACTCTGCTCATAATGGTGACCGGCTGCGGCTCCGCCGCGAAAACGGAGGCTCCCGCCCCCAGCGCGAAGCAAAAGACAACAACAACCGAAAAGGCGGTGACAAAGGAAATGACAAACAAAAAAATATTAGTGGCCTATTTTTCCGCCACCGGCACTACCAGGGCCGCCGCTGAGAAGCTGGCCAAAGAAGTAAACGCCGACCTGTTTGAAATCGTCCCCCAGCAGCCTTACTCCCGGGAGGACCTGAATTACAACGACCAAAGCAGCCGCTGCGTGAAGGAACATAACGACCCCAGCCTCCGTCCGGCCATCAAAAATAGGCTCCCCGATATGCAGAAATACGACGTGGTCTTCATCGGCTATCCTATCTGGTGGGGCGTCACCCCCAACATCCTGCTGACCTTCATGGAAAGCTATGATTTCGCCGGAAAGACCCTCGTCCCCTTCTGCACAGTCATCAGCAGCGGCTTTGGCCGCAGCGACGCCGAATTAAAGCGGCTGGCCCCCAGGGCAAACTGGCTGCCGGGCAAGGATCTCACCGACGGCAACACCGCCGGATTCGTGGCCGGACTGAAGCTGTGACAGGCGATAATGCTGAAGCCATTATATACCCGATAATGCTGAAGCTATAATCCCAGATAATTCCTAATCTGTAGTACCTGATAATAACGACAAAAAGAAGGGCCCCGCCTCATCGAAGCGGGGTCTTCTTTTTGCCGTTACATCTGGCAGGTGAAAGCAAGCGTCCTTTAATCGCCTAATAGGCTCCCCTGTAGGTTGGCATGAGCACTTAGCCCCTGAAAGGGGCTTTAGTGCGAGCCATACAAACTACTTAGCGATTGCCGTGTCGTAAGACATCGGCAGAGCTTAGTAGTTTGCAGGAGCTGGCGGCGTAGCCGCCTGAGGGGTGAAGAATCAAACACCTCGGCTCATCTGTCAATCCCCCGTAGCTTCCTCCGAATACTCGAAAAAAGGCTCCCTGCCTGAAATCAGCCCTGTCGAGCTGCCTTCCCTGCAGGGAGCCTGATTCTCTTTCCTGGTTTTATTACAGCTGGAACTTTGCCACGCCGTTCTGGAGCTTTTGCGCCAGCTCCGCCAGCACCCGGGATGCCTCGGACATCTCATGGACGGTGGCCGCCTGTTCCTCGGTGGAGGCAGAAACGCTCTGGGCCTCGTTGGCCGTTTCCTGACTGATGGTCTTTGCCTCGTCCAGCTCCACAACGATCTGCTGGGCGCTGCCTGCCCCTTTTTGAATGTGGGCAATGGCCTGGCCAATATTGTTGTTCAGGTTGGTGATAAGCTCCTCGATATTTTCAAACTCGGCCCCGGTGCGGCGGACGCTTTCGGTTCCGGCAACGACCTCCTCGCTGCCCCGCTGCATGGACTGAACAGCCGAGGCCGTATCGTTCTGAATTTCCGCAATCAAAGTCGCAATATTGCGGGCGGCCTCGCCGGACTGCTCCGCCAGCTTGCGGACCTCCTCCGCCACTACGGAGAAGCCCCGTCCGGCCTCCCCGGCCCGGGCCGCCTCAATGGCGGCATTCAAAGCCAGGAGGTTTGTCTGATCGGCGATGGAGGAAACGGTATCGACGATCTGGCCGATCTGCTGGGCCCGATTCCCCAGATTTTCTACCTGCTGAGAGCTGGCGCTGATCTGTTCAGCCATCTCCCTGATTTTGCCAATGGCCTCGGTTACGGCGGCCCGGCCGTTTTCAACCCCCTGCCGGGTACGCTCGGCCATCTGCTGCATTTCTTCAGAATCCTTCAGGAGTCCCTGCATATCCCCGCCCATTTCCGTGGCCCGGGTATTGATCTCCTCCAAGTTTCGGAACTGCTTTTCCGCCCCCTCGCTCATGGCGGTGGCGTTTTCCGCTACCACCCGGATGGTATCGCTGGTCTGGCCAAAGCTGGCGGTCAGCTCCTCAGACGATGCCGCCAGCTGCTCCGCCATCATGGCCACGTCCTTCAGGAACCGAGTCAGGCTGTTCTTCATCTTGTTCGCGCTGCGGCAGACCTCGCCGATTTCGTCCTGGGACTCCACCGTAAGATCCTCGCCCCGGAAATTGCCGCTGGCAATGACCCCCAGGGCGTCTACCGCAATGTCCAGCTTGCTGACGACCCGGCCCACGACCCAGGTTGCCACCACGGAAATCAGGATGACGGTAACGAGAACCGCGATCCCTACGGAGGAAATATAATCATCCTTGATAGCATCGATGGTCCTGGTGGGAATGCCCATAAAAATCATGCCGACAATCTGGCCGTCACCGCCCTTTAAGGGCTCATACACGCTGTAGTACTGATGGCCCATAACCTCCACATAACCGGTATAGTTCTTACCGCCGTGGATAACGGCCTCAGCCACCTCGGCTGGACATTTGGTACCGGTAGCCCGGGCGCCGTCCTCCTTCTTGACGGTAGTAGCTACCCGGGTATCCCCCCGGAGGAAGGTCACATGGTTGCCGGTAAGCTCGCCCAAACGGTCAACGAACCCCGTATTTCCGTCGATCATCGTTTTCCCTTTGTACAGGGCCCCGTCCACTACCTGCCAGGGGCCTTTGTCCATGGCCGAGGCGATCTCCTCAGCCGTGGCCGTATCGCTCTCCGCCTTCAGCGCCAGGGCTGTTTCAAAACCGTGCCCGGCCATAATATAGCCGATTGCGGAGCTGACCGCGCAGGCCAGAACAATGAATATGGCAAAGGCCATAACTGCTTTTTGCTTTAACTTCAAAATGTCGTCCCTCCCTGAACTGTAAGCGGTATATTGGACAATAGTCCAAAGATTGCGTCTCCTCTGAGGTATTATAAGCCTATTGTCCGATAAACGCAACAGATATTTATCACTTTAATGTAAGTTGCAACAAATAAAGTCTATAAAAAAGCACGTCAATAATCATTGGTATTTAGCGATTTAGCGGTTTCCGGGTTTGGGACACCAGAGCTTGTCCCCCCCCCCCCGATAACAGGGCAAATTGCCTACATCAGTATGGTCTAAAATACCTATTATCGCCATGATGATTATGAGGGTGGACTAACCTGTTTTGCAATTTCCGAAAAGACTGCGTTATCATTTTTTTATAAATAAAAGGGAGCAGCCGTCACCAGCTGCCCCCTTTTCCCTATGACGGTTTCCATCCAGGGAATATCTCTTTCATATAAATATTCTTGTATGCCAAAGCCCCTTCGCCTCGCTAGTCGCTTCCCGGAAAAGCTTAACGCTCAACCTCATAAGGCCAGTCGATTATCCCGCCCATATCCTTTATATTGGTATACCCCATCCCGGCCAGCAGCTTTGCCGAGGCCAAGCTCCGCCGTCCGCTGCGGCAGTATACGAGGATCAGGGCATTTTTATCGGTCAGCTCCCGGGGCGCTCTCTGCGCCAGCTCAAAATCCGGGATAAGCACTGCTCCCTTAATATGTCCCGCAGCGTACTCCTCCGGCCGGCGCACATCCAGCAGAATATACGCCGCCCCCGAATCCATTATCTTCTTCGCCTGCTCCGCCGTTATCGTTTCCATCTTTCCACCGCTCCCGGCCGCCCCGCCGGTACAGCCGATCGTCAGAATCGCGGCCAGGGCCAAAAACACTACCCGTAATTTTTTAATCATTCCCGGTCTCCTCCTGCTGATAAAATCCTCCGGCCCCGCTCCATTAGCTGATAGATGATAGAGATCCATACTTACCCGGAACAGGAGGCAGCCCTTTGCCGTTATTATCCGATAATCCCCTGTTCCGTCTGGAGGAGCTTAAACCGCCGCCTCGAAGGTCTTTCTTACCAAATCCCGGCACTCCTCCTCGCTTTCTCCGGGATGAGCCTCATATAGCTTCTGCCCCTCCACAAACATGGAAGGCACGTAATAATAGTCTTTCCCGTATTTTTGGGCTTCCGGACTCCCGTCCTCCAGCCTTGTTATCTTGATTTCCCCGTACTCCGGATGCGCCTTTCTGAGCTCCTCGATAAGAATATCCGCCCTCCGGCAATAGGGGCATCCCTTCATAAAAATATACACTATTTCCTTCGCCATTTTGATCCCTCTTTCTTTTGATAAAAAATCCTGCCGGCTGAATAACCGGATTTCCTGTAACGGATTTAACCGTTGAGTCCCACCAGAGGAAAACTGCCCGGCAATTTCCTCAGCTGCCGCATTATAGAAAATCACCGGTTGAATCGACAGCTTGCAGGCTGCTCCTTTGATTCATTCTTCCAAAAAGGCCCCGGGCAGATTTTCCACCCGGGGTCACATCCACAGATATTACTGCCTGAGATTACCTCATGCGGAAGATCATCTTTTCTCCCTCATCCATGGCTTCCTCAAAAGCATCTACCAACGCCCGGTCACGGCTCCGTCCGCTGTCGCCCTCAACGGTGAAATCGTACCTCTTGCCAATGCCGTTCTTGTCGGCCAAAACCAGCACGAAGCGCTGGCTTGCCGTGTTTTTCGTCTTAAACCGGCCATCGTCATACTTCTTTTTCTCTCCGTAGGTAATGTCCTCGGTGGCATAGATGAACAGCACGGGCCGGGCCTGCTGGGCGGCAAATTCCGCCAGAGCCTCCGGCTGGAGAATATGCTCTCCGGTATGGGCAGTGCTGTTGCAGTACTCGATCCACTTTGCCTGGATCGCCTTGTCGCAGACCACCCGCTGCCGGCCGGGCATCAGGTTATCATTCATCTCTTCTGCGATAATCCCGAAGAATAAATCCTGCCGGTCCAGATATTCCTGCTGGGAACCGATGAGCACCGCCGTATATTCCTGCGCCTCCTGATAGCTGGACCCAGCCTCCTGAACGGCCGCTCCGTTACCGTACCGGTCATACAGCTCGTCGGTTTTTGAAGCAAATGCCGTCCCTGCGCAAAGGGTAGCCGCAGCCAGCGCAACAGCTAACGTCTTTTTCAGCATAATCATCTCTCCTTTTCATTCGGTAAAAATCCAACTGAAAACTTTTCTTACCTGTATTGTAGCAAAAATCTCTCAAAATGCAATAAACCGAGGATAAAATAATGTTAAACCAAAGATAAACTCAAGCTATTCCCAAAAGGCGTTTATTCCGCCTCACCCTGTTTAAGCCACTTTAACAATTCGGGGGCCGCGTACTCTCCCATCCTTTCATACACCCTTGCCTTTGGGTGCCAGCCGTCAAGGTACGCCTCCCGCAGCTCCTCCTCCGACCTCCCGATGGCCGGCTGAAGATCGAGGATAAAGGCCCCCGCTTCCCTGGCCAGCTCCGTCCGAAGCTCCCTTATCTTGCCATTGGCTCCTTCCTCGCCGCTGAGTAAAGGCAGCGCCAGGCAAAGCTGCCAGCCCTTCTCCGCCGCCAGGGTCTTTACTTTCCCGACGGTATCGAGGATAACCCTTTTGGGGACGCCCTGTATGATGTCATTTGCGCCCCCAAAGAAAAGCGCCCGATCAACGCCCGGCGGCAGGGCTGCATACCGCATATTATCAAATATCTCGCCGGTTGTTGCCCCGCAGACCCCCTTATTGATAATGCTGACTCCGTATTTTTCCAGCACCGCCGTCCAGCTGTAATCCGGAGAAAAGGGGAATCCATAGACAAGGGAGTCCCCAAAGCAAGCCAGGGTCATCACCTCCGTCCCTCCTCCATCGCTTTTACTACTGATAACGCCCTTCCTCAGCTAATACGAAGCATCATGATTGCGAAACGCCACACAAAACTCCGCCCCTATTCCCGTTTGGCAAACTCAATATTTCCGGCCAGAGCATTATGTACCGGGCATTTTTCAAAAGCCCGGGCAATGTATTTCCGCTTATCCTCTTCGGGGATGTCTCCCTCGATCTCCGCCTGCCAGCTGATGATCATAGCCCCCGGTTTTTTATTTCTGTCTTCATCGGCGCTAACCTTTACCTGCCTGTAAGACACCCCTCGCTTATCGAGGAGCATCCGGATAGTTATATTCAGGCAGGAGGCAAAACCGCTCAGCAGCAGTTCAAAGGGAACCAGCGCCCCGCCGCTGCCGCCGCTGGCCACCGGTGGTCCTATGTCAATATTTAGTACA